>Ga0256407_10004604_pt1 | contig 22864 bp, 17 predicted proteins | sample RumenRJG_04DNA_FD_193489 | JGI IMG/M metagenome (GOLD analysis project Ga0256407, IMG submission 193489) | Bovine rumen microbial communities from Lethbridge, Alberta, Canada - RJG_04 | ecosystem: Host-associated > Mammals > Digestive system > Stomach > Rumen | place: Canada: Alberta... | reverse complement strand
AAAATTACTAATCGGGGCAAACGCGCAATAGGCAAAGAATAAGGTCTGTTAAGCGGAGTTAATTGTAAGACAGTGTTTTACGCGATTTGATTTAAGGTTTGTTTCGGTCTGTTTTGACCTAATTTAATCGGTGAAGGATAAAAGCTTTCGGGAGCGTCATTTCCGCCCGTTATCTCGAAAAAACGGTTAAATAATGACACGATATGAGATATTTTGCTTTGGAAGAGAAGATTATCTGAAATTATTGTGTATCTTTGCAGTTGGTTCGAGGAGGTGCCCTCTCAAACGCTGTGTGTGAGGAGGCACGGTCTCCCTACAGCCATCCCTTGTAGTTACTATTTCAAAATTTGATAAGTATGAAAAAAGTTCTATTATCACTCATCTCCTGTATGACAACCATAGTCATGCAGGCTCAGTTCTTGACCATTGGCAGCGGGTACGCATCAAGCAGTCATGTACCAGTCAAGCCTAACTATAAATATAGTTTCAGTGAGCAGATATATACTGCCTCGGAAATCGGGAGTGCTGGAACTATGAAAAGTCTGGGCTTCTATAACAATGGTAGTGATCCTCAGACACGCACGCTGGATGTCTACGTGGCGTTCACAGACAAGAATGAATTCATAGACATGACGGCAGACAACAAAGTGTTCAGCGGAGAGGTCACATTTGCCAAGGACGAATGGACTACCATTACCTTTGACAAGCCGTTGGAATATGACGGCACGCAGAATATGATCATTGCCGTCAACGACCTGACGGGTCGCGATGAGAATGACATTGATTTTAGAATTTTTTATTCAGGACAAGGTTATCAGTCAATTTATATGGCCAGAGACGAGTCAGGTGCCTATAACCCATCTGACATCAAGCAGTACTATTACGAAACCGAACACTATAAAAACGTTATCAGGCTTGAGTTTATTCAAGACATTTCAGTGATGGACGAGGAAAACAACCTGGTCAACGAATTGGACTTTGGAAAATCTGATGATGAGGCAAGCCGCACTTTGGTATTGAAAAACAACACAGAGGCCCCCGTTGATGTCCAGGTAGACCTCAGCTGTTTCCCCGACAACTCTTTCTCCACGGCCACGCAACAGATAACCCTTGCGGCAGGAGCTTCGGAGAGCATCACGGTTACTATGCCGAGTTTGCCATACGGTAGCAGGGATGGAGAGCTGACACTTTCATTTCTTGGCACAACGAAGAAGATAGCCCTGAAGGGTACTATCGTGCCACCCTCTGTGCCACTCGATGAGGAGCATTTCCCTGATGAAAAATTCCGCCAACATGTTTCCTTTAAGTATGACACCGACAAGGATGGCATATTAAGTGGAGACGAGATACTCGCAGTAGTGACATTTGCTTTCTACCAAGGCTACAACTACACGGTTAATGACCTGACAGGTATTGAATATTTCGTGGAGATGCAGAAGTTTGAGAATAGAGCCAGCCAATGTACCTTCACCTTCGACGAATTGGATATGTCGAAATTCGTCAAACTCACTAGTTTTGAATGCGAATTAAACAACCTGAAGGTTCTCAACCTGAGGAATAACAAACTCCTGAGAGAGTTGAACTGCAGCAGGAACCAGATTACAGATCTTGACCTGAGCAACAATACTGAGCTTACAAGTATCATCTGTCATGACAACCAACTGTCAACCATCGACCTGACGGCTTGCACCAAGCTGGGAGAATTAAGCATTTCAAATAACCAGCTTAAAAGCTTAGACCTTTCCAACGCAGACAAGCTTGAATCTCTTGCAATCGATGGAAACAATATTCGCGGCAAGGCGATGGACGACTTGATTGCCTCGTTACCTGTTTTTGAGGGGAAATATGAGGGTGAGTACAATGAGTACTGGCAAGAATATGTTTATCTTGTTTACAAGCCATTCAGATATTCTTCTGACAATACACTTAACAATGTGGTGACCGAATCGCAACATAATGCAGCCTTGGCTAAGGGATGGAAGACGGTTTATGGGTCTTATGACGGTTATGTTGAGCATTTCTCGCCCGACGGAGTGGTGATTTCCGATGAGAACTTCCCAGACGAGAACCTGCAGAAAGTATTGTTCAATAAAGAAGAAGAAGCAAAAGACGGAGTGTTCACCGAGGAGGAAATAGCAGGAATAGAAGAGTTAAACCTTTACGGATGCGATATTAGCCGGCTGAAAGGCATAGAACATTTCACGGCTATCAACCATTTGAATTGCTACAATAACCACTTGCAGGGCGAGGCCGTTGACGAGCTGATAGAATGTCTGCCAATACGTGAAGAAAAGGACGGGGAGATGGACTTTATGTACTTCGGCAATGACGATAATGTTATAACCAAAGAACAAGTCGATGCTGCAAAAGAGAAGGGATGGAAGGTGTTTTGCTATTATGGAAACAGCAGGCAGGAGTTTATGGGACGACCCCTTCCCCTTGTCTTTTACCACTTAGAAGACGGGGAAGAGGATTATATGTTGATGGGCGAATACAATCAATCGACAATCATCGACGACCTTAAACAAAAGGGATGGATCATTGAAGGTGACATTTCATACGACGACGATACAAAGACCATCACCCTGAATGGAATCAAGGCAGCTAACATGTATATTGAAGTCAACCATGAATTAGTAGATCCCAATAACGTCAGCAACACTCCTTATACCATCAAAGTGAATGACGCCAACGAACTGGTTGGAATGGTTGTGGCAACGAGCGAATTGTCTCTTGTAGGCAATGGCACGCTCAGCAACTCTGTTCTTTATGCTTATGTCTCTCTCATGACAATCGACGGACCGGACATCGAAGTAAACTCTCCCGAGTCGTATGGCCTCTATATTGGAGAGCGGGAAAGTTCTACGTTAGACATCAAGAGCGGCAGCCTGCGGCTCACCGCTACGCAGCATCCGCTGTATATGAGCGGCAATGATACTCCGACGCTTAATCTGGCCGAGGGTATGGTCGTGTTGGCTCCTGCCGATGCCGTATGGACAACCAATTCATATTCGGGATACTTCGCTGATGCCGATGGCAATCCGCTCGGCACCACTACGCTCGAAATAGGCGTCGTCGACGGTATAAGCCACGCAGCTATCCAGCCTTCCTTCAACCAAGGCTGCTACACGCTTGACGGCCGCCGCCTAACAGAGCCCACACGTAAGGGCATCTACATTCAGAACGGTCATAAAGTCGTAAGATAAGGGAAAAGGGAAAAGTGATAAGGGAAAAGGGAAAAGTGAAAAGGGATAAGGGAAAGATATCGGTAGTCATCAACACCTACAATGCCTTGCAGCATCTGAAGGAGGTCATCGAAGCGGTGAAGGGCTTCGACGAGGTGTTGGTGTGTGATATGGAAAGCACCGACGGTACACCCGACATCGCCCGTAGCGAGGGTTGCCGCGTGGTGACCTTTCCTCGCGGTGAGCATGCCATCGTTGAGCCGGCACGCGAGTTTGCCATCCACGAAGCCAGCTGCGAGTGGGTGCTTGTGGTCGATGCCGACGAGGTGGTGACACCCCAGTTGCATGATTATCTCTATCGGCGCATAAGTGAAGATGACTGTCCCGACGGTCTGTTCATCCCCCGTCATAACCGCTTCATGGGCCGCTACACACGCGCTTTCACTGCCGACCACCAGCTGCGCTTCTTCCGTCAGGAGCGAACCCACTGGCCCAACGTGATCCATGCAGCACCACAGGTGGAGGGTTGCGTGGAGAAGATAGCGAAGAACAAGGAGGGCATAGAGCTGGTACACCTGGCCGACGAGACCATCAGCGAGTTGCTGGAGAAGTGCGACCGCTATACCGACTACGACATGAAGAAAAAAGAAGGGAAGCACTATGGGGCGGCTGCCCTGTTGCTGCGTCCGCTTTGGAAGTTCCTGTCGTTCTATTTCCTTCAAGGCCACTATCGCGACGGACTGCGCGGCGTGCTGTTTGCAGGCACAAAGGCCGTCTATCAGTTTGCACTCGTGGCAAAGGTCATTGAGCAGCGTCTGAAAAATTGAAGCGTTCAATCAGGGGTCGCCCGCGCTCCCTGATGCAAAGCGGTGTAATAACCGTTAGTTATATAGAATAATTGAAAAGTAACCGTATAAAAATAAGCGGGTATGATTTTAACTAAACACGAAGAAACGAAGAAAGGAAGATTATTTCACGAGAACGAAAGACTTCGTCTCTTCGTTTCTTCGTGTTCCATTAATTATTTGTACCAGGTTATTTTTTTACCATCACTAAGTGAATAATTTGCTACCGCTTTGAAAGGGAAAGGTGATAATTTTGCTCTGGTGTCGGTAATCATTCCTAACTACCGGCATGCGCCCTATCTTCGGGAGCGCATAGACAGCGTGCTGGCGCAGGACTACGATGCCTTCGAGGTGATTATCCTCGATGACTGTTCGCCTGACGACAGCCGCCAGATTATTGAAAGCTACCGCAATCATCCGCGCGTCAGCCATATTGTGCTGAACGAGCATAATTCGGGAAGCACCTTCACACAGTGGAACAAGGGTTTTGCCCTTGCTCAAGGTGAATATATCTGGATAGCCGAGAGCGACGATGTGGCGGCGCCGACGCTTTTGAGCACGCTGGTCAAGGGGCTTCAGCAACGTCCGGAGGCGAGCGTTGCCTATTGTCATTCGCGCCTTATTGATGCCGACGGACGCGTGCTCTCGGAACAGAACGCACGGAACCCGTCACCCGAAGGGAAGGTCAGCGTGCATAGAAGCCAGCATTTTCTGCGCTATCTGCTCTTGTTCAACTATATCTACAACGCCAGCATGGCCGTGTTCAGGCGTAAGGCTCTGCAGCAGGTCGACGACGGCTACCGCCGCTATCGCTACTGCGGTGACTGGCATTTCTGGGCAAGCATCTGTGCTACGGGCGATGTGATTGAGGTGCACGACATGCTCAACAGCTTCCGTCAGCATAAGGCCAAGGTTACCGTCGACTCGCGCAGCGACGTGGCAAGGCGATGGAAGGACGAGTGCGAGGTGATCAGCTACATACGGAGTCTCTGTAGGCTGTCGGCCATTGGCGACCATTGTTTTCGCGGACGGCTACGCAAGCGCCTGCTCAGGTCGGGCATGAATGAGGAGGAGATGGCTTCGTTGCGGCTGTCGTTTCCGCAGTTGTGTAGTGGCACGGCCATTGACAGCATTGCCTACGAGATAGGGAAAACCCTGTTTGGCTTCCTGCGCCATCAGCAGGATATCAGGTTCCTGAAAAAGGGATAAGTGATGTTTAGAGCAGGGCATCGAAGAGCTTGCCGGTTTCCTCAAAAGTGAAATAGCGGTAACGACGGGCCATACCTTCCCGAATACGTTGTTGAAGGTCAGGCTCGGTAAGCAGTCGGTGCATGGCATCGGCCAAGGCGGTGGCATCGCCTACGGGTGTGAGCAATCCTGCCTTTCCGTCGTCGAGAATCTCGCGAGGCCCCGTTGGACAGTCGGTTGCCACGATGAGGCAGTTGAGCATCAGGGCTTCAATAAGTACTGTGGGAAGTCCCTCGAACTTGGCACTATGTACCAGCAGGCGGCAATGCTGCATCCATCCATACGGGTTCGACTGGAAACCCAGAAATAGCACATTGTCAGCTATGCCGAGCTGTAGGGCCAGTTGTTTCAATTGTTCTTCGGAGTGGCCTTTGCCTATGATGACCAGCTTTTCATTGTGCTGATAGCGGGTGCATAGTTGCTGAAAGGCGTGGAGCAAGGTGGTCAGGTCTTTCTGGCTTTCCTCCAATCGCTCAACAGCAAGGATGTAACCGGAAGGGAGAAGGGAGAAGGGAGAAGGGATAAATTGGCTGCCGCTATCGTTGGCTCCCTCGGCAGCCCGTTGTAGCAGTTGTTCGCGGTCCTTGGCGTTGTAGATGACGCAGAGCTTATCGGCAAGCTGGGGAAAGAGCCGGAGGCCTTCCTCTCGCATAGCCTCAGAGATGGTCACCACCTTATCATAGCAAACCAGCTGGCGCCCTATGCGCAGCATCCGGCGACGGTTCTGTTGCATGGCCTGTTCAAAGCTGAAATGGAACCAAGCTATCTTACGTAAGGGAGTGTTGATTTTGCTGAGGAACGAATAGAAGCAACAGTCGAAGTCGATGACCACATCATGGATAGCCGTCAGACGGTGCAAACCCCGGCTAATGAGAACACGTCTGATTGGGGAGAGCACAGCCTCATCGTAGATCTTCACGGGTAGTGGCAGGTGTCGCCTGACCTTCTCCTGGCGCCAACGGGTGAGCCATCCGGCCTTTACCAGCCACTCTACCTTGACATGATGGGGCAGACGGTTGGCAAACACCTCTAACGGTCCCATACTGATGCCTATGGCAAGCGTCAGCTCGTAGTCATCGCGACGGGCCAGATACCGTAGGTATTCAACCAATACGGTGTCAATGCCACCGTCGAGAAAACGGCTCATCAGAAAGAGTATTCGCTTGCGTGATGTTGATTCCATGCTACAAAATTACGAAAAAAAGTTAGAATAACGCGATTATTGGGAAAAATAAACATCAAAGTGACGGAAAATTCGTACCTTTGCGGCATGAAAACGATTCTGGCTAAACTTCTTTATGTGCTGTTGTACCTGTTATCGCTGTTGCCGATGTGGGTGCACTACCTGTTTTCCGACCTGCTCTATGTGTTGGTTTATAAGCTCGTGGGCTATCGTTTGGGGGTAGTACGGAAGAATCTTTCAAGCTCTTTTCCCGAGATGAGCGAGAAGGAGCTAAGGCAGACGGAGCATCAGTTCTATCACTGGTTCTGCGATTATATCGTCGAGTCGATAAAGCTGCTCAGTGCCAGCAAGAAGCAGATGATGCGACGCATGCAGTTCAAGGGCATCGAACTGGCCAATCAGGTCATAGAAGAAGGACGCTCCATCGCTCTCTATATGGGTCACTACTGCAACTGGGAGTGGGTATCGACGCTACCCCTATGGGTGTCGCCCAAGGGCCAGTGCGGAATGATTTATCATCCGTTAGAGAACCCGGAGTTCGACAGTCTTTTCCTGAAGATACGCTCACGAATGGGAGTCATCGGCATTCCCATGGAGGATGCAGCTCGCGTACTTATTAAGAACAAACGCGAGGGCAAGCCCCTGATTATCGGCTTTCTCTCAGATCAGGTGCCTTTCTGGAAGAGTATTCACCATTGGCTCGACTTTCTGAACCACGACACGCCGGTACTCACCGGTACCGAGCGCATTGTGCGTATGGTTGACCATGCGGCTTTCTATCTTGATATACGCCGTGTGCGACGCGGCTACTATGAGGCAGAGTTCAAGGTGCTGTCATTAGAACCGAAGAAACTGGCCGAGTTCGAGCTGACCGACTTATATTTCCAACAGCTTGAGGAGACCATCAGACGCGATCCACCCTATTGGCTCTGGACGCATAATCGTTGGAAGCGCACCCATGAGGAGTTCCTGCAGCGCCTAGATCCAGAGACAGGTATCGTCGATACCAGCGGAACCATGTGGCGTGTAAAGGAGCGCATGGAAAGGGAAAAGGGAAAAGTGGAAAGGGAAAAGTGAAAAGTGAAAAGGGAAAAGTGAAGAGTGAAGAGTGAAGAGTGAAGAGTGAATAATTTGCTACTGCTTCTGATACCTGGCACAAATATAGAGGTATTTGAAACAAGTCGAAAAGTACATGTCATGGAAACTGCTTACTTTTGCAGCCAATTAACCAATTGACTATGTACATGTTCAAGAAAAATCTTTTTTACGGCTCAGCATCAGCAAGCCTTATCGCTTTGGCGCTCTGTCTCCTTCCGATGAAGACTGACGCCCAGATTTCGTCAAATCCGAACAAGTTCCTCGGCAATATCACCACCAGTTGGAATGTGGATGCCGGAGGCGGTGTTCCGGCATATTACAAGCTCTGGAACCAGATTACCTGTGAGAACGAATCCAAGTGGTCGTCGGTCGAAGGAACAAAAGGCAGCTTCAACTGGGGTTGCGACAAAGCCTTCAACTATGCCAAGCAGCACAACTTTACCTACAAGTTCCACGCACTGGTATGGGGTGCCCAGTACCCCGGCTGGTTAGAGAGCCTGTCGGCAAAGGACCGTTTTGCCGCCCTCACCAACTGGTTCAACAAGGCAAAGGCCAAGTATAGCACCCTGCCCATGATTGATGTGGTGAACGAGGCTGTTGGAATGCACCAACAGGGCAACCCGATGATGAAGGAGACCTTAGGCGGTGGCGGCAAGACGGGCTACGACTGGCTCATCAAGGCTTTCGAGATGGCCTACGAGCGCTGGCCGGATGCCATCCTGATTTACAACGACTATAACTCGCTGCGCTGGGATGTGGATGCCTACATCACCTTGGTGCAGACCCTGCGCGATGCCGGCGCACCTATCGACGCCTACGGCAACCAGTCGCACGACGTGACCGACATTAGTACGAGCGAATTGAGTAGTGTGCTGAAAAAGCAGCAAGACGCTCTGCAGATGCCAATGTTTATCACAGAATTAGATATTGACAAGGCTGATGATGCCCAGCAGAAGGCACAGTACCAGAAGGTGCTGCCGCTGATGTGGGAAGCTCCCTACTGCGCCGGTGTCACCCTGTGGGGCTATGTTCTTGGAAAGACCTGGGTCGACAACTCCGGACTTTACAGGGGCAGCGCAGAGCGTCCCGCTATGACTTGGATTAAGGAGTATATGGAAACCGATGCCGCAAAGAATGCTGTAGGACCTCTGCCCGGTACGAAGAAAGAGGCATCAATCTATATACGTCCCGCTTCGCTGAAAGCAGCCAAGGGCGACGTGCTGCCCATCAAGGTACGTGCCAGACTGGCTACCAAGACCATCGAGAAGGTAGACCTCTATGTAGGCAACGAGCTGGTGAAGACGATGACCGAGGAGCCTTACATTGCAGAGTATACCACGAGCAAGACAGGATGGAACACTACAAAGGCTGTGGTGACCGCTACCGACGGTTCTACTTACGAGCGCTATGGCCGCTTCAACGTGCTCAGCTCTACCACAAAGCGAGAGCCCTACAACGAGACGGCTATCCAACTGCCGGGCACCATCAACGTGACCGAGTATGACAAGGGTGCCTCTGGCGTTGCCTACAGCAATGCGTCGCGCTCTGTCATAGCAACGAAGGACGGCGCATGGATGGAGTACACCGTCGACGTAGCTGAGGAAGGCGTCTATTCCTTTGATGCCGAAGTGGCCTCGACGAAGACTGGAGGTATGTTCCATCTGGCAGAATATTCGTTCGACAATCTCGACTACCTCACCGAGTATGTTGAAGTTCCCAACACAGGCAGCACTACCGATTATCAGATACTGCACGGTCTGCTGCAGATGCCGCTGACGGCCGGCCGCCACGTCATCTGTCTGAACATTGACAAGGGTGGATTCTTCATCAAGAGCATTACCCTCAACCGCTACGAGGAGGACAAGAGCATCAGCGTGAGCGTCTCTTCACTCAAGCCTACAACCGTCTCTGCCGGCGATTGTAGCGTCATCACCGTCACAGCCAGCTCGCCTAACAGTACCATCGACAACGTGAAGGTCTTTGCCAACAACCTGCTCATCGGAACCCTCACCGAAGCTCCCTACACGCTCGACTTCTATCCCTCGGTAAAGGGTACATATATTATCACCGCTATGGCCACTGACGCTGAAGGCAAGTCGAAGACATCGGCCAAGAAGACGCTGAAGGTCAACGGTAAGCGCACGCCTTATAAGAGCATCACCATTCCCGGAACCTTCCAGGCAGAAGACTTCGACAAGGGTGGCGATGGCATGACCTTCCACGACAGCGACGCTACCAACGAGGGCGACTCGAACTATCGCTCCGACGGTGAGGGCGTTGACTTCGTCAAGGGTAACGGAGGCGTGGTCATCGGCTACACCGCAGCTAACGAGTGGTTGGAATACAGCGTCAATGCAACCGTGACAGGCCAGTACGCATGCGAGGCCACCGTTTCCTCCGGCACCACTGGCTCGGGCTTCACCCTCGCACTTGTCGAGAATGGCAAGGTGACCAGCCTGTGCAAGATTGACGTGCCGCAGACTGGCAACAGTAGCTGGGACACCTACAAGACCGTGACCGCCAACATCAGCAAGGAGATTACAGAAGGCGAGCACATCCTGCGCATCACCATCAATGGCGCCAACTGTAATATCGACAAGATTACCATGAAGTGTACCCAGCCCTCAGGCATTGGAGTCGTAGCTACTGACGAAGTCGTAGCCAAGCCCACCTATAACCTCTCAGGACAGAAGGTAGGCAGCAACTACAAGGGCATCATCATCCGTAATGGCCGCAAGGTAATCGTCAAGTAAACGACACAAAACGAAGTATCGCCAGTGGCGCTGACAGCCCCTGTTTGCTACCAAGCAGGGGCTGTTTTTTTTGATAGTCAGATGATGAAAACACCACATTTATAAGAAAAACAGGTGAATATTTGTTTTATTCGGAATATGTTTGTACCTTTGCAGCTAAGATAATGACTATGAAGAAGATACTTTCAGTTTATATCGTAGCATATATCGCCTTGCTTGTGGTGGTACTCGGATTGTTATATGCATATCCGAAATTAGAGCTGCATTTGTTACTGAACTCATCTCACACACGCTTTGAAGACACATTCTTTAAGTTTTACTCCGTACTGGCAGAGTGGCCTTTATATATCTTGGCAGCACTTCCCTTATTCTGGAAGAAATACAGGATAACCGTTTTTTTCCTCGTGAGCGAATTGACGGCAGGTGCCATACTGCAAATACTGAAACACTTTATCAGTGCCGATCGTCCTATATGCGCATTCGAAAACTGTAGTAATCTAAGCTTGCCTTTGGTCGAAGGCGTATCATTGCATCATAGTAATTCTTTCCCATCCGGACACGCCTCAACCTTTTTCGTCTTCTTTACTTGCTGTGCGCTCCTTCTGTCCTACCAGTATCAGCTAAAGCGTAAACAAAACGACCACATGATGTGGTTCCTGATCAACGCGTTGCCGTTTTTACTGCTGATACTCGCTGCATTGGGCGCTTACTCACGCATATACCTCTCGCAGCACTTCCTGTCGGATGTATGCGTGGGCAGCATCATCGGTTTTATAACCCCGTGCCTGGTATTCTTCTTTGGCAAGAACAAGATTCTACAACTCAATAAAGAACAAGAGACAGATGAAAATAAAAGAAATACTGCATAGGCCCATCACGCTCTTTGCTTTTTCAAGTATCGTCAGCTTAGGAACGCTGTTGCTATACAACCTGCCGTTCTTCCATTACGTGGCAGGCAACACCAATGAAAGTATAGGAGGACAGATATTCCTCATAGCATCACTGGTGATCATCATGCTCGTGCTCAACTTCATGATGACCTATCTCGTCATGTTCCTCATGAGGATTGTCGGTCGTGTTCTGCTTGCCATCCTTTCGCTCATTAATGCTACGGCTGTTTATTTCATTATCACCTACAGCGTGATGATTGATGCAACAACCATTGAAAACGTTTTCAATACCAGATACTCCGAAGCATCAGGATTCTTCAGTTGGTCACTGTGGCTTTTCATCATTGTCTTTGGAGTGCTCCCTGCTTTGTGGTGCCTGCTGCAGCCTGTGGTCATCGGCAAGGCAAAGAAACTGGGCATCTACTGTGGAAGTTCGTTGGCTATTGTTCTTGTGGTGGCTTTGATGAACTTCAGCCAGACGCTGTGGATCAGTCAGCACGACACCGAACTGGGCGGATTGCTGCAACCATGGTCATATTTAGTGAATACTGGTCGTGTGATAAGCTTCCAGCAGGACGAACAGGCTGAGGAGATAAAACTGCCCGACGGCAGCATCACGGACAACGAGAAGACCGTCGTGGTGCTCGTCATCGGCGAGTCGGCCAGAAAAGCCAACTTCCAACTCTATGGCTACAAGCGCGATACTAACCCACTGCTCTCGAAGCGAAAGGATCTGAAGGTGTACGAGGCCACGTCATGTGCCACCTACACCACCGCTGGCAGCAAAGCCATACTTGAACCCCAGAACAGTGACGACCTGTACGAGCTACTGCCTAACTATGCTTTCAGGACAGGTGTCGACGTGGCGTGGCGTACGACCAACTGGGGAGAGCCGCCCATACATATTGACGAATATCTCACCGACACCGAGCTCGCCGAGCAATATCCCGATGAGAATAAGAACTATGACGGAATCCTCTTTGCCGGACTTCGCCAGCGTATAGAATCAAGCAAGAAGAATAAAGTGCTTATCGTACTTCATACCAGCACCAGTCACGGTCCGAAATATGCCGACAAGTATCCCAAGGAGTTCGAGGTGTATAAGCCCGTGGCCCGGAACGTGGAAGAAGGAGAGAAGAATATCGGTATGCTGGTGAATGCATACGACAACACCATACGCTACACCGACTTCCTCTTGGACAGCCTTATCAACACCCTACACTCGATGACCGATTGGCATAGCGCCATGATCTTTATCTCCGACCATGGTGAGTCACTTGGCGAGAATAAGATGTTTATGCATGGCCTGCCGATGAAACTGGCACCAAAGGTGCAGTATGAAATACCTTTCCTGGTATGGATTTCGGATAATTTCAGAGACTACAAGAGCACGCCATCCGAACACTCGGCCATGACGCCTGACTCCTCCAAGAAAGAAGAAGGAGAGCTACCGGCGGTGCTCGAACAGCATTATATTTTCCATTCAGTGCTCAACCTACTGTCTATTGATTCACCGGCTTACAACAAAGACTACGATATCTTCGAAGCACGCCAGAATTAGAAATAAAGGCCAAGCGAAACGATGGTAAGTCAATGACCGTCGGCTTCGATGAGCTGGAGTAGCCGGTCGACAGCTTCTTCCTCGGGAATGTTCTTAGCTACACATTCTTTCTGACGATAGAGCGAGATTTTGCCACGGCCTGCCCCCACGTAGCCATAGTCGGCATCGGCCATCTCGCCAGGTCCGTTCACAATGCAGCCCATAATGCCTATCTTCAGACCTACCAGATGACTTGTAGCCGCCTTGATGCGACGGATGGTGTCTTGCAGGTTGTAGAGCGTGCGTCCACACCCAGGGCAGGAGATGTACTCTGTCTTGATAAACTTGATGCGGGCAGCCTGAAGGATGGCATCGGAGAGCTGTGATAGCTGATAACTGATAACTGATAGTGAATAGTTTTGATTACCTTGGCGTTTATCCTTCCCCCTCTGATGGTAATCATCACTATTCATTATACACTGTTCACTATTAGTTAGAATAACCAGCTTCGTGGCCTTACGGTCGATAAGGAGGGCTCCAACAGCCATAGCGGCCTTGAGCTGTAGCGTTTCCCAGTCGGGCGCATCGACATGCAAGGTGATGGTGTCGTCCTTGATGCCCGCCTCGGCCTCGGCACGCAGGCGAGTGCATTCAGGAATGAGATCGACGAGTTTACGTGCCACGGGAATCTCGCACTCCGGTTCCTCTGAGAGCGACACACGGATGGTGTCGCCAATGCCCTCAGTGAGCAGTGCACCGATGCCTACGGCACTCTTGATGCGGCCGTCCTCGCCCTCTCCGGCCTCCGTCACTCCAAGATGCAAGGGGTAGTGCATGTCTTCCTTGTCCATGGCCTGAACGAGCAGGCGTACGGAAGTTACCATGACCACCGTGTTGCTGGCCTTAATCGAGATGACCACATCGTCGAACCGCTCACGCTTGAAAATGCGTAGGAACTCCATGCAGCTCTCCACGATACCTGCTGGCGTGTCGCCATAGCGCGACATGATACGGTCGCTGAGTGAGCCGTGGTTGACGCCTATTCGCACGGCAGTATGATGCTCACGGCATATATTAATAAAAGGTACGAGGCGCTCGTTAATCTTACGCAGTTCTTCCTGATACTCCTCGTCGGTGTATTCCAAGTGCTTGAACGTGCGGCCGGGATCGACATAATTACCAGGATTGATGCGCACCTTCTCGCAGTATTGAGCTGCCACATCGGCTACTCGGGCATTAAAATGAACGTCGGCTACCAGTGGTTGCATGTATCCGTCCTGTTTCAGCCGTGCTGAGATGTTCTTCATGTTCTCGGCCTCACGGGTGCCCTGAGTGGTCAGTCGCACTAATTCACCGCCAGCGTCGATGATGCGCTTGGCCTGTGCGACGCAGGCCTCAGTATCGTTGGTATCAGTGGTCGTCATCGACTGGATGCGAATAGGATTGTCGCCACCGATGGCTATATTGCCCACATGGGCAACGGAGCTCATTCTTCTCTGATAACTCATCTAATTCACTTTGAATGCGTATTTCACTTCAGCCAACTCTTTGTTGGCTTTTTCAATCTTGTCTTTCAGTCCGCTCTTATAGGCCTCAAGGCGCTCAGCCAGATCCTTATCGCTCAAGGCGAGCATCTCGACAGCCAGGATGGCAGCATTCTGTGCACCATTTACACCGACGGTAGCCACTGGGATGCCCGGCGGCATCTGGATAATGGAGAGCATGGCGTCGAGGCCGTCGAGCATACCCTTGATGGGCACACCGATGACGGGCAGCGTGGTAGAGGCGGCAATAACGCCTGGCAATGCGGCTGCCATACCGGCACCGGCAATGATGACTCGTATGCCGCGCTCCTTGGCTGAGCGCGCAAAGGTCTCAACAGCTTCGGGAGTGCGGTGGGCCGAGAGGGCGTTCACTTCAAACGGCACCTGCATCTCGTCGAGCAGCTTGCAGGCTTTTTCCATGACGGGCAGGTCGCTGGTGCTGCCCATGATAATGCTTACTTGTGGGGTCATTGTTTCTTATTGTGAGAGTTATTGTTTGGGCTCATGGGACTTATGGGGCGTATAGGGCATATAGGGCATATAGGACTTATGGGGCCTATAAATAAAGTATTCCGATGGTGGCGCAGACAAAGCCGACGACAAAGCCGACGAGCACCTGCGGTAGTGAGTGTTGACGCAGTATCATGCGAGCAGTGCCCAGCATGCCTGCCACCACGAGTACTACACAAAACCACCAGACGGGATTGAAGCCAAAGATTTGGCTGAATCCGAACAGTGCACCGGCCACGCCGCCAATGGCTGCTGTATGGGTCGAGATCTTCCACCACACGTTGATAATGACACAAGTCATCTGTATCAACAGGGCTGCGATGAGAATGCTACCGATAAAATGGTAGATGTGGAGGTGCTCCATCAGCCATATACAGGCAAAATAGCATAGGATGGAGATGAAGTATGGCACCATTCGGCGTTCGCGCTGTCCCAACTCTATCAGCGTCCAGCCTTGATGTCGCCGGTAGAAGTGAATAAGAAATGTAGGGAGCAGAATGGTGAAGAAATAGACCAGCGTGAGCACCATCAACCTATAAGCCATGGGCAGCATGCTCATATAACTCAGCGTAAAGAGCAATATCAGTCCGACCAGTGGCAGATAGAACGGCGTGAAGATGACGCTTACGATTCGCGCTGTATAGATGATGCTTTTTTCGCGTGATACTTTCCTAATCTTTTTCACTTTCTCTCTATATGGTTAGTTTTTTCTTAGTCTTGCTACGGGGAATCCTAACTGTTCGCGATATTTGGCTACGGTGCGGCGCGCTATGGGGTAACCGCGCTGCCGAAGCATGTCGCTCAAGGTGTCGTCGGTAAGCGGTTTGCGCTTGTCCTCGGCTTCTATCAGGTCACGTAGCGTAGCTTTAATCTCGCGGATAGAGAGCTGTTCGCCGCTTTCGGTCTTCAGGCCGTCGCTAAAGAAATACTTCAAGGGGAACGTGCCCCATCGTGTCTGGACGTATTTCGAGTTGGATACACGTGAGATGGTCGACAGGTTCAGTCCTGTTCGTTCGGCTATGTCCTTTAAGATCATGGGGCGTAGCAGTGCTTCGTCTCCTTCCTCAAAAAACCGATGCTGCAGTTGTATGATAGCTTTCATCGTGGTTGTCAAGGTACGGCGTCGGGTGCGTACAGCCTCGATGAAGCCTTGTGCGGCATCTACTTTCTGCTTGGTATAGAGCAGTGCTTCTTTCATCTGTCGCGACAAGCCGTCGCGGTTCTGCTGATACTCCTTAAGCAGGTCGCTAAACGACTGTGACACCTGCAGCTGGGGTATGTCGCCCATATTCAACTGGAACGAAACAGAGCCGTCTTCGTGTGTGTCAACAATAAAATCGGGAGTAATCTGGTGCATCGACCGTCCTACCACTTCGCCCATTGAGGCTCCTGGCTTGGGATTCAGCCTTCGCAGTTCACGCTGTAACATCTCCACTTGCATATCGTCAAGCGACATCGACTGCTTGATTTTGTCCCAGTGCTTCTTTGTGAACTCCTCGAAATGGTCACTGATGACTTGGCGCATGAGTGCAGGAGTGGAGGAGTGGAGGGGTGCAGGAGTGGAGGAGTGCAGGGGTGCAGGAGTGGAGGTTGAATCTTTCCTGTCAATCTGCAGCAACAGGCACTCCTGGAGTGTGCGTGCACCGATACCTGCGGGATCCAGTTCCTGCAGTTTGTGCAGCACTTCCTCAATCTCTTGTGTCGTAGCGTCGATACCGTGGTAGATAGCCAGTTCGTCGCTGATGGACGAGAGCGAAGTGCGCAGCAGTCCGTCATCGTCGAGCGAACGGATCAGATACTCCATGATGTACCGGTGGCGTTCGCTAAGTTCCAACTCGCCAACCTGACTCAACACCTGATCATAGAAAGACTCTGTACCGCAGTAGACCATTTCCTCACGCTCTTCGGTGGTAGACCGGCCTCCCTGATAGACGGGCAGCTCCTCGTCGTCTCGCCCTATACTTTCGAGTGCGGCGTCCAAGGCATCGGCCCGTTCTTCTCGTTCGCGCTGGCTTTCAAAATCATCAGAGGCACCGCCCTCGGTCAACTCATCATGATCCTGGCTATCAGAGAACTCAGGGAATGCAGGTTCGTCGGCCGAGACTTCCAGCGCGGGGTTGTCGTTCATCTCGGTGTTGATGCGTTCTGCCAGTTGCGCGATGGGCAGCTCTACGAGTTGCGACACCAACAGCTGCTGTTGCGAAATGCTTTGCTGCAGACGCTGTTCCTGTTTTTGTTCCTGTATCTGTGTCTGGGCCATGTGGGGCTAATGAGAGTAATGGGTGTTATCTGAAGTAGGCTGTCATCTCTTCTGCCGTCTGGCGGAGCTGCTTGCCCTCGTCGCCGTCGAAGCGCTGCCATATCTGCTGGCAAGGCATGAGCAAAGGCGAGAACGACAGCTCAATACGGCCGAGATAGGGATCGCACACCTTGTAGACGTCAAGCACCTCGACCACGTCATCAGCCTTCAAGTGTAGAAGTCTGGCCAGTTCTGTTACCTCGGGTGTCTGGACGACCATGGTGCTGGGTGTCAGTCGGAAATAGAGATCTAAGATAAGGATAAGCATGGCGGGAGTGAAGCGTGCATCCTCGTCGATGGGTCTGAAGTCACGCTCAAAGGTCTCCTGCACCTCCACGCCGTCGTAGAACTCGTTGGCAGCACCGAAGCCCTTCATCTCACGTAGCAGCCTGACGGCTCTCGAGAGCTTGCGTGGGTTCTCGCTGTACTGCTCCAAGAAGCGGCGCAGACGTGGTGTGTCGAGCCTCGCTATCTGCTCCATCCGCGCCTTCAACTGCTGTGGCGCAATGTGCAGTTCCATACTCAACTCTACCATCTCATGGCTGTACAGGGGCTTCACACCCACTGGTCGGTGCAGGTATATCTGCATCAGCATCAGCCAGTAATCGTCCTGCCAAACTGCGTTCTTTGCCATACCATATAAATTTCTTGCAAAAATACAGTTTTTTTCCCATATAAAAAAGAAATTATCTGTTTTTTTGCAGCCAAAGCCACGTCTGCAGGATACCTCTGCCTGCCAGATACGCTATCAGTGCTGCCCACAGCGCATGATTACCCCAGTAGGCATGCAGCAAAAACCAGAGAAGAAAGAAGGCCACAGAGGCTAAGAAACAGCTCACAAGCATGCCTCTTGTGAAGGTCACGCCGATAAACACACCGTCCCAAATAAAGGCTGCCATACCTGCTATAGGGATGAGCAGAACCCATGGTAGATAGGTCGCTGCCGCTTGCACCACCTCAGCGTCGCTGGTCAGTAGTCGTAGGAAGGCAGTTCCTCCGAGCCAGTAGACAAGCGTGAACAGCACGACCATGATCCATCCCCATCTGAATAAATTTGCTATCACTTCTTTCGGTGCCTGTCGGTTCTGCGCTCCGTAGTAGCGTCCGGCCAGTGCCTCACCAGCGTAAGCAAAGCCATCCATGAAATAGCTGAAGAGCATGAACAGCTGCATGAGTAGCGTGTTTACTGCCAGCATAAGCGCGCCTTGTGCAGCTCCTGCCGAGGTGAAGTAGAAATTGACAGCCACTAAACAGAGTGTACGCAGGAAGATGTCGCGGTTGACAGAGAAGAATCGCCCCCAAAGTGAAGTCCCTTGAGGCCCATGAGACTGATGAGGCCTATAGACCCCATAGGCTCTCAGTCCGATAAGAGCCATGACGAATCCCATCCACTGTGCCAGCAAGGTGCCCAATGCTACGCCCTCGATGCCCATATCCAGAACGATGACAAAGAAGAGCGATGCCGCAATATTCAAGACATTCTGCAGAATGGCCACTATCATCGGTGTGCGGGTGTCCTGCATGCCGATAAACCATCCCGTAAGCGCATAGAGTCCTAACACGGCAGGAGCTCCCCAGATGCAGATGTTATAGTAGTTCAGGCACAGCCCGGCCACGTCGGGTGTGGGCTGCATCAATAGAAAAGATAGCCAGCGCAAGGGCACCTGTAGCAGCACGATGGCCACCCCTATGCCGATGGCAAGCCCGAGTGCATGGCTCAGCACGCTACGGCTGCCAGGCTGCATCTTATCTCCATTCCCTTGCTCCTCGTTTCCGTATGCCTGAGCGGTGATGCCGCTGGTGCCCATACGCAGGAAGGCACACAGCCAATACATCACGTTGAAGATCATCGAGCCCACGGCAATGGCACCTATGTGGCGGGCATCGCCTATGTGGCCCATGATGGTCACGTCGGCCAGACCCAATAAAGGTACGGTGACATTCTGCACGATGCTGGGCAGTGCCAGCCGCAGAATGTCATGGTTGTGGGCAGAAAAACGTATCATGCTGAAAAGAATTGCCTGCGGCTATTCGTCGAAGAGGCTGGGCTGCATGACGTTCCCCGAGTAGGGGTTGCGTCCGAAATGGCGGTAGGCCAGTTCGGTAACCATTCGTCCGCGTGGCGTACGTTTGATAAAACCTTCCATAATGAGGAAGGGTTCATAGACCTCCTCCACGGTACCCGTGTCCTCACCGATGGCCGTGGCAATGGTCGACAGTCCTACGGGACCGCCGCGGAACTTGTCGATGATGGTGAGCAGTATCTTGTTGTCAATCTCGTCCAGTCCGTACTGGTCGATGTTCAGTGCCGTCAGCGCCACCCGCGTAATCTTCGTGTCGATACGACCCGTACCCTTCACCTGCGCAAAGTCGCGCACTCGGCGCAACAGCGAGTTGGCAATACGGGGTGTACCGCGCGAGCGTCCGGCAATCTCGAGTGCGGCATCCTCTGTGATAGGCACGCCAAGGATATTGCTGCTGCGCTCCACAATCTTCGAGAGCGTCTCGGGGTCGTAGTACTCCAAGTGCATGTTGATGCCGAAGCGCGCACGCAAGGGAGCCGTGAGCATACCGCTGCGGGTGGTGGCTCCGACCAGCGTAAAGGGATTCAAGTCTATCTGGATGCTACGCGCCGACGGGCCTTTGTCGATCATAATGTCGATGCGGTAGTCCTCCATAGCCGAGTACAGATACTCCTCGACGACGGGCGACAGGCGGTGGATCTCGTCGATGAAGAGCACGTCGCGCGGCTCCAACGAGGTCAGTATGCCCGCCAGGTCACCAGGCTTGTCAAGCACGGGACCGCTGGTAATCTTGAATCCAACGCCCAGCTCGTTGGCAATGATGTTCGAAAGCGTGGTCTTGCCCAGTCCTGGAGGGCCGTGCAGCAGGGTGTGGTCGAGCGGTTCACCACGGTATTTGGCTGCTTCCACGAACACCTCAAGGTTCTCAACCACCTTTTGCTGTCCGCTGAAGTCGCTGAATGCTAACGGACGCAGTGCGTTCTCGAAATCCTTCTCGGCCTTCGATGTCCTTTCTTGTCGTATGTCGAATTCTTCGTTCTCCATGCTTTTCCATTCAATACAACGATGCCAACACCTCGCGAGCGGGGACGTGTTCTATCTTACCATCGGCCGTAGAGACCACGACAGTCTCGCCACGCAGTGCCTTCTCCTGCAGCATTCTGTGATGTGCTAACTGCAGACCCTCATCAAGTTTCTTGTTCAGTTCTTGGTATTCTTTATCTGACATAAGCTGAAATTTTCTCGTACAACTCCTTATTACATACAGTAGGCGGTTCGTTCAGCCGGCCTGGCAGACGCCTACAGCAGGTCCAGACACTGCTCGATGGGTATGCCACAACACTTGTCGGGCAGGTTGCGGTTGCGGTCGATGAGGTTGCTCACCACATCCATAGCCGTGCGGGTACTCTGGCGCAGTGTCTCGCCGTTGAGCAGATGGCCTATGAGCACCGCCGAGAAGATGTCGCCCGTGCCGTGGAACAGTCCGGGAATCTCCTCGTAGTCCAAGCGGAAGTACGGCCCTTCCTCCTGTACTTGGGCAAAGCTCACAGGTTCCGACGCCCGTTTGCCCACTACGCAATTGTGACCCTCGACCTTGGCGCTGGTTATCAGTGCCGAGCGCGTGCCTATCTTCACGAGACCGTCCAGCATATCCTGTGCCTCTTGCCAACTCATGCCTTCCTCGCGCCAGGGAATATCAGTGAGATAGCATGCCTCGGTATAGTTGGGGAATACAAGGTCGGCCACAGCCACCATCTCGCGCATCAGCTCCACCTGTCGTTCAGTGATGCCGTTGTAGAGCCTACCGCCGTCACCCATGATGGGGTCGACAAAGATGGTCGTTCCCTGTTGTCGCAGTTCGGAGCAGTAGGCCGACACCAACCGTGCCTGCTCTTCGCTGAACATCAGTCCGGTGCAGACGGCGTCGAAACTGAATCCCAGTCCTTTCCATACAGGCAGCACACCACGCATGTAGTCGGTGGTGTCGAGCACATTGAAGCGCCCGTAGTCGAGGGTGTTCGACACGAGCGACGTGGGCAGGTTGTAGGTCGAGTGCCCCAGATAGGTCAGGATGGGCAACATGGCCACCATACCTACGTGGCTATAGCCCACAACATCGTTGATAAGCAGGATTTTCTTCAATTCGTTATTCCTTCTTCCTTATTCGTAATTCTTACAGGGTGCAAAGGTAATGGAAATCGGTCGAACTACAAAATCTGATGACCTTTAATTTTCATTTCCGAGCAAAGAACGGGGCAAAACCACGCTGATGGTGTTCTTCTTGAAGTAGTCGAACGACATGTAGAGCAGTCCCTCGTAGTCGTTGTCAGTGCCCCACGAGTTCTTCATGACGAAGAAGGGCTCGCCCTCAGCGTCATGGGCCAAGCCTACAACAGCCATGCAGTGATCGTCGCTTACCTTGCTGGCTTTTGACAGCAGTGTCAGTCGGGCCACGCCGTGCGGCCAGTCGTAGCCAGGGTCGCCCGTATCGCCCTCCCAGCATGCACCGTGATGTTCCCTGACGGCTCTCTCGGTGAGCCTCAGCAGCGAGTCGGCTGGCAGGTTCAGGAAGCGTTCGTGGGTCCAGTTATCGGGCAGTGGCAGCTCCACCTCTTCATAATATGGCTGACTATCAGTACTGGTCAAGGCCAGATACTCGCCGGGCGCACAGACGCTACGCGCAAACTCGTGGGGCGTATACTCGGCACCAAACATGAATGCCCATTGGGGTGCGGGCGTCTTGTTGTCGGGCATCGACTGGAACGGCACTACACCGTAGCGTTCCAACAGTATGATCAGCGTCACGGCCATGCCTCTTCCCGATGCAGGTGCCTGCGCGTCGCCCTTCATGTGGTATGCCACGAAAGATGCTGAGAGGTTCACCGAGTCGCCTCGCTCAATATGCTCGGTCTCAATGGTCGAGAGCATGGCATACGCCCAGCATAGCTGGCTCTCGCCCTGCTGTTTCACAGGCGTGTAGCCGAGCATTACGTCGTGGGTGAACACTTCGGGCTGCCTGCCACAAGCGACAAGCAGCCCGAGGCTCATGATGAGGAGCAGTCTGCGCATTTACCTGACAATCAGCTTCTTCTTGTTCTTGATGTAGATGCCTTTGCCAAGCGTATTGACGCGCCGTCCCTGCAGGTCGTACAGCTGTCCCGTTGGTTGCGACTGAGTCGCAACATATTGGCCGATGGCGTCGAGCGAGGATTGACCGAAGTCGTAGACACGGTTCTCCATACGGTTCAGTGCGAGCACCTCGGAGAACTTCAGTGCACGGTCGTAAACGATGACATCGTCGAAACGGGCATCGGCCGAACCCCAGAACGAGCCTTTACCTAAGCTGAACGTCTCGCTGCTGGCCAGCAGGTCGAGTATGAGCTGGTAGTTGAAGTTCTTCTCGGCAGTAATGTCCGTGCCGTCGAGCTTGCCATTGACCTTCGTGAATTTCTTGACTGTGCCGTTCACGTAGAGCGTGACGGCAGTCTTGCTGACGGTGAGCGTGACGAGCTGCCACTTGCCCGTTGCGATATATCCGGGCTTCACGTCGTTGGGATGGTTCAGGTCAATCCAGTCGCCTGCGCCCGAGTTGTAGCCTATATAGCTGTTTCCGGTCATGAAGAAACGGGCACCACCGCTGACGAAGCCTAACAGCGTGTCCCACAGGTTGTCGTCGGCACGCTTCACCCAGAACGAGACGGTGGCTCCGTCGTCGAGCGCCTTTCCGCAGAGCGGGTTGGGCATT
>Ga0256407_10004601_pt1 | contig 22876 bp, 17 predicted proteins | sample RumenRJG_04DNA_FD_193489 | JGI IMG/M metagenome (GOLD analysis project Ga0256407, IMG submission 193489) | Bovine rumen microbial communities from Lethbridge, Alberta, Canada - RJG_04 | ecosystem: Host-associated > Mammals > Digestive system > Stomach > Rumen | place: Canada: Alberta... | reverse complement strand
TTAAGGATGGCGTGAAGAACGGTGCGTTCAGGATCAAGGCATTTAATGACATTCTCAAGGTCAATCCCGTTGCAGTCACAGAAGGCTACGACATTGAATCAGTTATCAGCAACAGGACTTTTATCGGTCTCATTATTGCGGTATCTTTCCTGGTCGCAACATCACTCATTATCGCAGCTGTTGCAATGATGCTCGCTAACAGCATCAGCAATTACATTAAAGAGAACATGAAGACCTTAGGCGCTCTTAAGGCAATAGGTTATACAGGAAAAGATATCAAGTCTTCACTCGTTATCTGGTTCCTTGTTATCGCTGCTTTGGCAAGCATCGTCGGTATCGTTATCGCATACCTTGTCATGCCGGTTTTCGCATCGATCGTCATCGGACAGATGGGTGTTCCATACAGCATTACGTTCAATCTTTTGGCAACACTTATACCTGTAGTATTTGTTGTCCTTTTCACACTTGTCGTTACAGTCATCTGTGCCAACAAGGTCTCAAAGATCCAGCCGATCGTAGCTCTCAGGGAAGGCGTTGAATCACACAATTTCAAGAAGAATCATGTAGCTCTTGATAAGACCTCGTTAAGCCTTAATGCAAGCCTTGCAATGAAGACTTTCTTCGGCAACATGAAGCAGAATGTCATCACATTCTTCGTGCTCGGATTCATGGTATTCTGCTGTGTGATCTCACTTCTTCTTTATGAGAACTTCAGCCGTCACCCGAAGCTCGATATCCTTGCCACAGAGATCTGCGCAGGTGTAGTTGCATCTGATTATGAGACCAAGGATGAAGTCCTTGAATACCTCGAAAAGAGATCTGACACAAAGAACATCAGAGAGATCATCAACATGAATGTTTACTATAACGATGAGGAGAGCTTTTTCTGCTATATCGTTAAGGATCTTTCAAAGTTCAAGAACACCAATCTCTGCTACAAGGGAAGACTTCCCGAGTACGATAACGAGATCGCAGTGAGCGGATCTTTTGCAAAGGCATACGGCTTTGATATAGGCGATGAGATAAAGATCGATTATGGTGACAACTCATTTGATTATCTCATCACCGGATATATCCAGACCACAAATAACGGCGGCCGCGAAGCGATATTCTCTTACAAGGCAGCAGACCACATCATGGATATCGACAGCATTCCCGGATGGTACTGGTTTGATCTCACGAATGAGTCTGACGACGTTGATAAGAATATCGATGAAGTAAACCGCATCCTTGAAGAGTGTGAAGATAAGTACGGCAGCCACATCATCAGCACCATGAATTTCTTCAAGATGATCGGAGGCGCCATGACAACATTCCAGGGCATATCCATCATGATGCTCATTATTATGTGCTCTATCTCTGTTGTGGTTATCGCCCTGATCCTTTATCTCCTCATCAAGTCGCTCGTATATCACAAGCGCAGGGACTACGGAATCTACAAGGCCTTGGGCTACACTTCAGGAAGCCTTATGCTTCAGACAGCATTAAGCTTCATGCCCGCGGTAATCGCGTCAGCAATCGTCTTTTCGATCGTATCGTACAATGTGGCCAATCCTTATATCTCATTGTTCATGCATTCGTTCGGCCTTATGAAGTGCGACTTCGCGATTCCCGTGCCCGGTGTGATCGCTATCGGTGCAGGATTTACAATCGTATCTTTCTTCCTTGCTCTCCTGCAGACCAGAAGGATCAAGAAGATCGAAGCATACAACATGCTGGTAGCTGAATAGTTTTCGAATAATAGGGAATAGATTGAGTTTGTTGAAGGAGCCGTCCTTATTGGGCGGCTTCTTTATTTTCGCTTGTGTTAGAATCATTAAAACCAAATGTTAATTTGCGTTGCTTGTGTTTGGAGTTTTCGAAAGCTATAACCGTGGCATAAGCAACGGAGGTTTTGCAATATGCTTAGCGACAATATAAAGAACTTAAGAAAAAAGAAGGGCTACACGCAGGAGACCCTTGCGCAGGCTTTGAATATCGTCAGACAAACTGTTTCGAAATGGGAAAAAGGATATTCCGTACCTGATGCCGACATGCTGGAGAAATTGTCGGAGGTATTGGAAGTCCCGGTAAGTGAACTTCTCGGAAAGCCCTCAGGAGCTCCTGAACAGGCCTCAGAGCTCGAGAAGATCTCGGCGCAGCTTGCGATAATCAATGAACAACTGGCGCGCGAAATGGCCAGACGCAAACGCAACAGGAAGATAGGGCTTGGTGTTGCTTTGTCTTTGCTGGTCTTGTTTATCATAGGTGCCTTTCTGGTCTTCCATGCTTTTGGAATAGAAGTCGGCGTTTTTCCCGGAAATGTTGATCATGTTGAAGAAAGACATGTGGAATCGTCACTTTATTCGCAGAATGATATCGATGACGCGATAAACGTTATAAAGAATGATTTTGCATATGACTGGGACGGCTGTGTGCTTACACTGATCTACTATGGCGGTGATGAACGCTGCAAACAGGAAAGTGAAGAGAGAGGTGTGGAGACAATAGTTCTGCTTTCTGATTTCGACACAAAAAAACAGCCCGGAGACAGTTCTCTTAATTCATATGACACCTATACCGGCTGGAGCTGGATCCTTATCAGGGATGAAGACGGCGGCTGGAAGCACATCGATCACGGTTACGGCTGATAGTACTCGTTTACAAGGCTTCTGTAACCTAATTCTTTCAGGTCTTCGTATCTGACGTTGAAGCGTGCCTTGGTGTGTTTTCCGCTTATGAGAAATCTGAGTAATTCCTGTGCGTACAGATCGATCTCGTGAAGGCTTTTCGTAGTCGTGATGACAGGGAAGAACCACAGGCTCCACGTGAGGTCGGAGTCGTCATTTACTTCGAGAAGTTTGTGATTAAAAATGCGGATAAAAGCCGCCGCTGCCTTTGTGCCGTCGATGCCTTTTCTGTGATGCCAGCGGTCGAGGGCTCTGGCCTTCCTGCGCATCTTCTGCTTCAGCTTGACGACCGACGCGGGCGCGATGTCGATCTCGCCGTTTTTGATCTCCACGCCAAGGAAAGTGAATCCTTCTTCCGGCGATGCGGTGACTTCCTTATCAGGATTGACCTTAAGGCCCTTGCTCTTCAGGTGGTCAAGGATCGTTTGCTTGTATGCTTTTAATTCCTCTTCGCTGTCTGCGAAAACGATGATGTCATCCGAATATCTCGCATATGTGATCCCCCGGCCGCTGAAATACTCATCGAGGTCTTTCAGGTAGAGATTTGCATAGAACGATGCGATCGGCGTGCCCGCCATGATGCCTTTCTGCTCTGTGATTATGTCCTCGCCCGATCTGACTCTCTCTTCCTTAAGCAGCGCCTTCATGAAGGAGAGGAGCTGCTCATCATCGGTGATCGTGCTGTCGAGCGCATCACAAATCCTGTCAACAGGGATCGAATTGAAATAGTCGCTCACGTCGATCTTGTAAGAATACTTCCTGGTGATGTCTTTCGAGCGGCAGAGCGCCATGATCGCATCTTTCGCGCACACGCCCGGCCGGAATGAATAAAGGGTATTGGTGTAGATGTGATCGTATTTTCGAAGCGTCAGATAAGTCAGGAGCTTTAAGATCATGTTGAAGTCATAAGGGTACTTGTAGACCGTGCGCTTCTTCTGCGTACTCATCTTGCTGATGACGGCCTTGGCAGGGAGGGGGAGGCCTGTAAGCGTCCTGATCTGCTGCTCATATGCCATGTAAGATCTGCTGTCGATATAATCGCGCAGCTCTTTCTTGAAGCGCTTAGAACACCTAAGCCCTGCCTTGTATTCATAGAACCGTTCCCAGCTGCTCTTATCGAAGAGCATGTCGATCAGTGACATTTGAGATACCCTTGCCCGTTTTTCGAATAATTGTACCACTAGGGGAGGGCTTGTATCACTATAGGCGGGCTGACGTGTGTATTTGGGGCTCTCAGGGTGAGTCTGTTCATGTATTTGGGGCTCTCGGAGCTGCTTCTATCTCAAATGCCTTAAAAAATGCGAAAAAAGACAGAAAATCGCAGATTTCTGTCTTTTTTGCTTAAAAATTTGGGATTTGAGATAGTGACGAGACCTCATTAGAGAATTGAGACTAGTCTCAATCTTTCTAAAACCAGTCTCAACTTGCTCTGAATCTATATCTTTGACATATTGGGGAATTTATAATTATCGAAAATTGAAGTCGGAGGAAGTTGGCTATGGCTAAATCAGTCAGACTAACACTAGTGGATCGATACGATTTAATAGAAAAAACAATAGAGTCAGTAGAGCGAAAACTGAAATTATTACCGGCAGGAAGGTTAAATATCAAGCACCAGAATGATAAATCTTACTATTACTACGTAAAGGCAAATTCAAAAGAAAAATACCTCTCTTCGAAAGACGCTGCGCTCATCAGGCAGCTCCTCCAGAAGCGCTATCTTAAAGAGGTCTTGAAAGCCGCCAAGAATGAATTGGCGGCGCTCTCGAAAATGCTGAACCAGTATCCGGAAGATCTGCCGGAAGAACTGTACGAGAAGTTGCCGGAAGAACTTCGTGAGGGCGTCGAGCCTGTCATACTCGGCAACGATCAGGATGTGCGTGAATGGATGGCGGAACCATATGTCGGGAAACCGTTCAAAGAAGGTACTCCGGTGTATATGACCATACGTGGTGAGCGCGTCAGATCGAAGTCGGAGGTGATGATCGCGGACAGGATGTTCTTCAGGGGCGTGCCTTATAAGTATGAGTGCCCGATCATGATCGAGGGACAGGTGATCCATCCGGATTTTACGATGAAGAGAAGGAGCGATAACATGCTTATTTATCATGAGCATTGCGGGAGGATGGATGATCCGGAATACGTTAATGACCTCGTGGAAAGAGTCAATTTGTATAATCAGGCAGGGATCATGCAAGGGGACAGGCTGACGTTCTCTTTTGAGACGGCGGATAAGCCGTTGGATACCAGAGTTGTTGACCGGTTGATCGACGAATTCTTTAAGTGATCGAAGCGACGAATTCTTTAAGTGATAATGCCCGTGACCTAAAAAGCATTGTGCAGTCAGTTGATGCCTGCGCAGGCTCGAAAAACAACCTTTTGTACCACTTACTCCTTTCCTTGTACCGCTTGCGCCGCGAACCATTGAGCGTCGCAAAACCTCCCGATAGAATGACCTCAAAACCAAGGAGGTACAAGAAAATGACAGACATTACAAACACAAAGATCAACGTAAAGAGAGATTCTCTCAGCACAGATTACAGAGAGCTTAAGACAGAGGCTATGATGCTTCAGAAGAAGGGACTGCCGTTTATGCTGACATCAGTCGTCATCTGGACAGCGATTACGATCGTAAGAACGTTTCCCGTGGACATCATGACTAAGAACCTTTACACGTTCTACTGCACATCATTCCTGATGCCGGGCGCTCTGATCTTCTCACTTATCACCGGTGCAAAGATCTTCTTTAAGTTTCAGAATCCTTTCAACAAATTGGGATTGCTCAACACAATGAATCAGATGCTGTATCTGCTTATCGTCATGTGGTCGTTCTCGCAGAAGCCGGATGCGATGCTGATGCTTTTCGCGATGGTATTCGGAGCACACTTGCTGCCGTTCTCATGGCTCTACGAGAGCAAGACATATCTTGTTACATCGATAGTTACGACATTGGGCGCGATGATCATATCCATTTTTGCTCCCGAGATCTATGTTGGCATCTTTATGATCGTCTGCCAGATCGTTATGTCAGCACTGCTTATGATCGAATGCAGGAAACTAGACCGTGCACAGAAAGTAAAGGATGAATTATAATGATTCAAAATACTGAGGGATAACAGGAGACAGTGATGCAGGTCACGATCAGGCAGGACTTAGAATCAGGCACGGCAGTGGAGATCCACTGCCGTGAGATCACTTCCGAGACGGAGAGGCTTGAGCGTTATATCAGAAGGTTCGATGAGCGCATCATCGGCTCGTCGGAAGGACAGGCTCATACGATCGCCGTAGAGCAGATCCTTTATATCGAAGCAGTCGATAAGAAGACCTTCCTTTATACGCCCGGCAATGTGTATGAGACGGATAAGAAGCTCTATGAGCTCGAGGAAATGCTGGACGGCAAGACTTTTTTCAGGTGCTCGAAATCAGTGATCGTGAACCTCAACAAGATCACAAAGCTTAAGCCCGAAGTCACGCGCAACATCCTTGCGACTTTGACGAACGGCGAGGTCGTGGTCATTTCAAGAAGAAATGTTAAACAGCTTAAGGCTTTGATCGGATTGGACGGATAATATGGAAGATATCAAGAAACTGCCGGTTTATTTCAGGAACGCACTGGCGTTCTCGTATTCGTGGCTCGTGCTCTGTTACGCGCTTGGAAGCGTGTTGCTTAATGGAATATCATTTAGTGACGGCGTGGCCGTATTCCCGGCTTTAAGAGTCGATATGCTTCTCAAGATCTTTTTGCTCTGCGCGTGGGGTTCGGCATGTTTTGTTTTCGCGTTCTTCACAAAGCTCATGAAGAAGAGAGGGTTCGTCTTCGATCTGACGGTGTTCTTCGCGCTGTTCATTCCGGTCGAGATACTGATGTTCTACTGGATGAACATTTTCTCGAACGCAGGAACCGTCACCCTGTGGATCGTCCTGGGCATAGTTGTCGCAATTTGCTATATTTGCTGTCTGCTGATAGACCTCTTGATCATGAGAAAGCGCTCGAAAGTCTATACTGACAAGCTTAACGAGTATAATTCGAAGAACGGCGCCTGCTGAAGAAATAGCAAGAACGGTATATCTTTTAGCAATAAAAGTTTTACATGGCACCCCGATAAATGTTACTATCAAAGTACGGACAACTATTTTTGTGAACAAGAGGTGCATATGAAAAAGAACGAGCGCAAAGACCTTGTTACCAACATCTACACTGCAGATCCTTCCGCACATGTTTTTAACGGCAAGATCTACATCTATCCTTCACACGACGAAGACCTGGACATCCCTGAGGATGACGACGGCGAGCAGTACGTAATGAAGGATTATCACATCCTTTCGATGGACAGCCTTGACAGCGAATGCGTCGACAACGGCGTTGCTATCAGCGAAGATGATATCCCGTGGGTATCAAGACAGCTCTGGGCACCTGATGCTGTCTACACGAACGGCAAGTACTATCTTGTTTTCCCTGCAAAGGATAAGGACGACATCTTCAGGATCGGCGTTGCCGAGTCTGATTCACCTGTCGGACCTTTCAAGCCGCAGGAGAATTACATTCAGGGCAGCTACAGCATCGACCCCGCAGTCCTCTTGGACGATGACGGCAGGATCTGGTGCTACAACGGCGGACTCTGGGGCGGCCAGCTCGAGATGTGGCAGTCAGGTTCATTCAATCCGAATGAGAGAAGACCTGAAGGCGACGATAAGGCTCTTGCTGCTCTTGTTGCCGAGTTCACACCTGACATGACAGCTTTCAAGTCAGCTCCGAAGATGATCACGATCCTTGACGAGAACGGTGAGCCCATCAAGGCAGGCGACGAAGACCGCCGCTACTTCGAAGATCCGTGGATGCACAAGTTCAACGGAAAGTATTATTTCTCATACTCCACAGGAACGACACACTACCTCTGCTATGCGGAAGGCACGTCACCTGAAGGTCCCTTCACATACAAGGGAAGGATCATGGAGCCTGTTATCGGATGGACAACACACCACTCAATCGTACAGATCGACGGCGAGTGGTACCTCTTCTATCACGATGCAAAGAGATCCGGCGGATGCTCACACAAGAGATCTGTCAAGTTCACAAAGCTCAATATCGCTGAGGACGGCACGATCGAGAAGATCTATCCTTACGATCACGAGTAAGACGCGATACGAACAAATGATAATTAATGAGGGCTGTCTCAAGAAAGAGACGGCCCTTTTGATTTGATGTTTTTATGCCCGGATCTCATTCGGAAGCCTGAAGATCCTTCTTAACATAGACCGACAGGCAGTTGTCTTCGATCACGCAGAATTTATACACTATAAAGCTGTGGAAGCCGTACATATCGTACCGGTCATCAGGATCTGCAAATTCATCATACGGGGTAATGATGATATCTGCTTCAGGAGAGGACAGTTCGCTGTAGGTGTATTCTTCTTTCCAGATGTAATAGCTCTTGTCTGTCGGATTGTTCGAAAAGATATTGCCGTCAAAATAAGGCTGGACTGATACCGGATGGTAACTCAGGCTGTCAGCTTTTGCGCCTGATTCTATATACGGCTTCACGAACTCTGTCACGGCTTTGGAAGGGCTGTAGGGCTTTTGGTATTCAAGATATGAGGCATAAAAGCCTGCTGCGCACTGGATGATAAGAAGGATCAGAAAGTAGATCCTGGGCACGGCGCGGAGGAACTTTTTCGCGCCCTTGGCATCAGGTGCAGGCTCAGCTTTGAAGATAAGCATGAGAGCAACGAACAGGAAGAACAGATATGCCAGATGCCATATCCTGCTGTAAAACAGCGCCATGTACAGTATAAGCGGGCCTGCATAGACCAGTACCTGAAGGATATTCTTCCGGAAATAAAGCACCGTTGCGATCAGGAATGTAATGATAAAGATGACTGCTTTAAGCGTGCTGTCAACACGGAACAGGAAGGTCTCGGTAAATGAGAAGATGAACCCTTTGCCCGCGCTGACACCGAAAGAACAATCGTCGGGCGGAATGGACATGATCAGGGTGATAAGAAGCAGTGCCGCCGTGATCCAGAAAGAGATGCGGAAGCGTGAGTTAGATCGATCGTTATCTTCAGATGCCTTCGCGCGGCCTAAATGCTCCCTGATAAAGCAGATGAACTCCCAAAGCATGAAGGAGCACGCGATCATGAACCCGTAAGAGCTTGAAATGCTGACGGCAAAGACAGAAAGGAAGAATCTGACAGGCTTTGAATAGCGTCCCCTGTAAGTCAGCACCAGCAGCATCAAGGCAGGGAAGACAAGACAGTACTGACGCGCGATTACCGATTCCTGATACATAACATAGAATGAGAACGGCAGCAGGATCTTGCACATAAACGGTGCATCGGTCATGAAAAGCAGTATGATGCCGAGAATGGTAAATATCATCGGGACAACAAAGGCATAATCGTAAGGAAGACCGAACATCTGGAAGAACTTCAGGATGAAATACCAGAATGGCAGGGTCCCTTCATAACGGACAGCCTGCATTATTCCAAAGATGTTGTTATCGCGTGAAATGAGCCATGACTGCGCCTCATCGGCCCAGGGCTCGTGGTGCAGTCCTGTAAAAATGGCAACGCACAGATATACTGCAAGGACTAAAACCAGTGCTACCCGTTCTTTTTTTGATAACTTAAGTCTCATGATCTGTCCCTGCTGATTGAAGATAAAAACAGTATATCAGGAAGCAATAAAACCTTGCAAGGAAACGAGCGTGCAAGGAACGGTTGGCGTATTGATTGCCGGAGGGAAAGAAATATTTATTTGCACCGGAGCAGCACAAATAAATAAGCAGAAAGAGAAATCATTAAATTCAAGTAAATACTTGAATGTACAAGACCGTACATGTACCGGCTGCCTGCGAAGCCTGATAAGATACATGCCTGGCCCGTCACAGGCGCATAAGCGTTCTCTTTCTGCTAAGCGTTATTATACTCGTGGGAGTGTGCAAATCAAATTGAACCGGTCAGATGAATGAGCGGCTTCAGGGTGTCAGGGGAAGTTTTTAAGATCAGCTGTTGTTGAGATTCAAATCTTTCTTGATATATACTGACATGCTGTTTCCTCTGAGCAGGCTGAATTTATATACTACAAAACTGTTAAAAGGGATCATGTCATACTGATCTTCGGGATTATCGTAAACATTATACGGGGCAATGATAATGTCAGCTGAAGGTGAGGACAACTCATCATATGTGTATTTATCACTCCAGATATAATAACTCTTATCCGAAGGATTGTTTGAGAAAAGATTGCTGTCAAAATATGGCTGTACAGATACTGTATGATATCCCAGATTATCGACACTTGCGCCTGATTCTACATAGGGCTTTATATATTCGGCAACATCTTTTGAAGGACTATATGGGTACTTTAGTTCTAGATAAGCCCCATAGAAGCCCGCGGCGCATTGAATAATGAGAAGTGAGTAAAAATATGTGCCAAGAATGTAATGTAGAGCTTTTTCCTTGTTGTTTGCTTCAGAAGCGGGTCTTTCTAAAAAAATAAGCATGATGGATACAACAAGAAAGAATAAGTAAGCCAAATGCCATGTCTGATGGTAGAACAGTACCATATAAAGGATCAATGGCACAGTGTAAACTAATGCCTGACAAATATGTTTTCTGAAATAGAGGATTAATGACACTATAAAGATAATGAGGAATACGACACCTGATATTGTGTTGTCAACAAGTTTATAGAAAGCTCCGGTGATTGAAATAATTGGATTATCGTTGGAGACAGTGCGGAAGGAACAGTCAGAAGGCGGAATCGAAATGATTATACTGAGAACCAATATAATTGCAGCAATCCAGAAAAAAAGATGAAAACGTGATGATCCCAACTCGTTATGTTCTTTACTTGAACGAAAATGATTCTTGATAAGAATAATCAATTCCCAGAGCATAAAAGAACAAGAAATAATTAAGCCATATGAACTGGTCATACTGATCACAATCAGAGATAGAAAAAACATAGCAGGTTTGTTTCGACGTTTCCTGTAAGCCAGTACCAGCAGCATCATGGAAGGGAAGATAAGGCAGTACTGACGCGCGATTACCGATTCCTGATACATTACATAGAATGAGAATGGCAACAGGATCTTACATAAAAAAGGTGCATCCGTCAGGAACAGGAGAATAATGCCAATCGTGGTAAAGATTATCGGAATAATAAAGACACAGTTGTAAGGAAGCCCCAGTACTTGAAAGAACTTTAAAATGTAATGCCAGGCAGGGAGAGTGCCCTCATATCGGACAGCCTGAAAAATACCCCACACATCATTATCCCGGCTGATCAACCATGACTGTGCTTCATCGGCCCACGGTTCGTGATGCAGACCGGTTATTATGGCTATGCACAGATATACAACAAGAACGAATGAGAATACTATCAATTCTTTTTTTGCTATCTTCAGTCTCATTATGATTCTCTTTTAAATGCTCTGAATAGAAATCATTAGAAGTATTGAATGTACAAGACCGTACATGTACCGGCTGCCTGCGAAGCCTGATAAGATACATGCCTGGCCCGTCACAGGCGCATAAGCGTTCTCTTTCTGCTAAGCGTTATTATACTCGTGGGAGTGTGCAAATCAAATTGAACCGGTCTCGAAAAGAAAAGGCCGCATCAAGGGTTGGCTTCAGCTTGAGGTTCGGTATTTGTATCTGAACCGCTGCCGCCGCCGACATCGGGAGTTGTGCCGGAGCCGGAACCGGAACTTCCGCCGCCGCCTTCGGATGTGCCTCCGCCTCCGCCTGAGCCTTCACCTGAGCCTGAGCCACCTTCACCTGAACCGGAGCCGCCTTCGCCTGTTCCGCCGCCTTCGCTTCCGCCGCCTTCTGTTGATCCGCCGGAACTTTCTCCTGAACCGCCTTCACCAGTACCGCTGCCTTCACCTGAGCCTTCGCCGGAACCTTCACCGGTGGTTGCATCTGTTGGTGCAGGTGTCGGTGTAGGAGTTGTTTTCTTTGCGACAGGCCAATAGATCTGCTGCGGTTTGGGTGTCGGAGTATTTGTGGGTACCGGAGTTGCTGTGGGTACCGGTGTGGGTGTTGCTGTCGGAACGGGTGTCGGAGTAGCCGTTGCCGTTGGTGTTGCTTCGGCCGTGGTCGTAACCACTTCTTTGGTTGTCGGTGCAACGTAGCCGGCGGCACTGTTGTCATTTGTCTTCCTGCGGTCGCAGAAGAGCGCGAAAACAAAGATACCGATGATGCCGGCAAGTGCGATGGCGCTTACGATTATGCTTCCCGCTATTCTATTGGGGCCGTGGCCTGCGGGCAGGGCGGACAATCTTTCCGCATCGTCTTCATCGATAAACGGCATTCCGTTTGCTGCGATATTGGGGTCATCGTCCGTATCGTATCTATGTGCTTCACTGCCGGATGATCTTAACGAATCAAGCTCATCCGCCTGCGATTCGTGGTGGCCGTAACTGCCCGGATATTCAGGTTCATATCCGTTCTCCTGCTGCGCGCCGGGATCTTCTTGCTGTGCGCTCACGGATTCCGGATGTTGAGGCTCTGAGGAAGCACTGTCCTGACCGAACTCAGCGGATAACTGTTCATTTATTACTTCGGAATAATCGACTTCAGGAACTGTCTCGTAACCGTATCCTTCGTTGAAGGAATCCCCGGCATATCTGTCCTGACGGGTCTCGCTGCCGTAATATGCACCGATGGTCTCAGGGATCGAACCGCCGCCGTAATTAAAGATCGGAGATTCCCTGACGTCATATTCGCCCGCTACCGAATCGTCACCGTATTCGAAATTATCGGAGGCGCCTGAGCCGTCGCCGGAAATGTCAGGTGTGCCTGAACCTGTTTTGGTATTTGAGAGGCCGGGATATTCGAAGCCTTTCCCGCCGTTTCCTTTGGCAGTGCCGGCATTATCATTCTCGGGCGCAGAGTTATCAGAACCCGTGCTGCCGGATCTGTTGTTATTCGGATCTCTATTCAAATCTTTGTCGTTATCACTGAAGGCGCCCATATTGTCACCCTTTCGACTAAGTGATTCTTTCTCTTTTCGCGCGCGGTTAGGTATAATAAGCGCGGACAGTATTCCTAGTCTTACAACTTAAGTATAGATATCTGATAAAAAAAGAGAGTGTTATTATCGTGACGATTTATTGGCCGAATTATTACAAAGACTTTGCGTGTAAGGCCGGAGCCTGCCTTCACACATGCTGCGCCGGCTGGGTCATCGGAATCGATGAGGAATCGCTTAAGCGTTTCAGCAAAGATCCTGAAGTCTCCGGCACGATCTCTGACGGATGTTTTGTCCTCAAAGAAGACGGAAGATGTCCTTACTTAAGGGATGACAATCTCTGCGAGATGATAATCAGGCACGGCGAAGATTATCTTTGCGACATCTGCAGGGAGCACCCGAGATTCTATAATGACTTCGAAGACCATATCGAAGCCGGCATCGGGCTTGTCTGCGAAGAGGCGTGCAGGCTCGTCCTGGACGCAGATGCGCCGTTCTGTCTTGTTTCTGACGATGGCTCGAAAATGGAACTTCCGGATTACGTGAAGGCTGTTTTCGACACCTCCGCACCTCTTACCGGGAGGCTTTCCGCGATAAGCGGCGGAAGAAGGGCAGGGTCCAAGATCCGCGCGGAGATCTTCGACGGGATGGAAGTTATGGATCCCAAGTGGAGCAGGCTTCTGGAGAAGATCATCGAAGCGCCGGTCTCAGAAGAAGACGAGGATAAGGTGATCCTGGACAATGAGAAGGCGTTTGCGAACTTTGCGGCATACCTGCTCTACAGATATAAGGGCGCAGGCAGATTCGTGGCTGAAGCATGCTATCTCCTGGCTGACCTGGTCTTTAAGGGATGCGGGCTTGCCGATGTCGCCAGAGTTTTCTCTTGTGAGGTCGAATATTCGGACATAAATATCGATGAGGCATTGGAGACGTTCGGATAAGGGCTTAAAATGACATAAAAACACCTGTGTAACAATGTTACACTCAATAAATATAAGCTTTGCGGAGGATAATATGACAACTGATTACAGCAAGATCGAATGGAAAGCCAACCCCGGTTTCAAGGGCGGTGAAGGCACTTTTTACAACAAGTTGTTTACCGACGGCGTCAATAAGATGATGCATGGCAAGCTCGAACCCGGTTCATCGATCGGCTATCACAAGCATGAAGGCAGCTGCGAGATGATCTTCATACTCGAAGGCGAGGGAAAGGTCCTTTTCGACGACACGGAAGAAGACGTTAAGCCCGGCATGGTTCATTATTGTCCGGAGGGGCACTCTCATTCGCTTATCAACAACGGAAGCGAAGATCTGGTCTTTTATGCAGTGGTACCCAAACAGTAAGGGAATAAGGGAGGGATAGATAATGCCACATTCATCTGGAGGCGGTTCGCACGGAGGCGGATCACATGGCGGTTCGCATGGTTCGAGCCATAATCATATCTCAAATCATTATTTTCCGCGTGCAAAAAGGTATTTGAGACATAACCGTTTAACAGGTGTGGACGATTATATCTATTCTGAGAGTATGCCGCAGAAGACCAGCATCTCATCGATAATCATGATCGCTGTCGTGGCGGTGATCTTTCTGGGAACGTTTGGATTTGCGAGTTTTAAGAATTTCCCGAGAAAGCTTCCTGCACACTATATGGACGTGCCGGAAGTTCATGATGACATCAACGTTATTGAAGCAAAAGATCAGCTTGAAGATATCCTGAAACAGTATCAGGAGAAGACCGGAATATGTACTCATATCTATACGGTTTACCATGAGAAATGGATCAATACTTATTCTGATCCTTCTGATTACTGCATGAATGTGTATACGAGCAATTTCCACGATGAAGAACACTTCGTGATCATTTTTTCGATACCTTTCAAGGATGCCGAATGCTACGATAACAGTAATCGTGATAAGCACTATGTTCCGGACTTTGTCTGGGAAGCAGTTCAGGGTGATGATACAGATCCTATCCTGACGGAAGAGATGTTTACAACTTTCCGGAAAATGCTTCAGAAGGAACTGGAGGGTTATGTCAATCCGGGAGACGCTTTTACGCATGCATTCCAATTTGCAATGAGGGATGCTGACAGTAAGCTCGATGGCGGTGCCTTCACTTTCCTTATACAGATACTCAAGAACGGCTTCCCACTCATACTGATCATCGGTTTCTTTGCATTATTCCTGGTCCTTATGATCAAGCAATATATCAAGGATAAGAATATCGAGTATACTCAAGTTCCGCTTGATGAAAAAGACCGTTCATCGCAATCCGTTCCTGCAGGTCAGATTGCATCTGCAACAGGCACGGGAAAGCCGACCAAAGCGTTGAAGGTCTTATACACTGTTATTATGATTCCGTTTTTGTTAGTCGGTTTTGGCATGATCATGGCCGGAATAACATCAGTAAATGATTCGGACGGAGAGACTGGAATATTCTTTATCCTTTTTGGAGCGGCCTGGACAATAATCTTGTTTTCTGCGATAGTCAAGGCGTTCTTCATGAAGGGAAAGAACAAGGATACCGATCCGATTACCGCCGGCTATCCGAAAACGGAATCCCCAAAGACCGTTTATCCGAAGTCTGAATATCCGGATGATAAGCCTGCGGATACACCTGAAGTAAAGTCGCCGTTTGTTCCGTTACCTTCCTCTCAGAAGCCTGAATTCGATCCGGTCTTCTTCAATGATTCAAAGAGCAATATCGAAGACGACGATGAAGACTACAAGCGCATGAAGCGTCAGGGATTCGAGTAGTTCAGATATATGGTGCAGGCTTTATTCCCTGCAGATAAGCTTTATCAGCTTTCCCGATATCCACGAGCAGGCAACCACGAACGGCGTAAGGAACACCATGGTCCAGATGAAGATCAGGACCGTGATCTTAGGCCATGTGATAAGGAACGATAATTCGATCGTGTTCTTGAAGAACATGCCGCTCAAGAGCCAGTAGAAAACGGAATTCTTTCCGATGAACGGGAGCACGTATCTGCTCTTGTGTTTCATGTTGTCCATCAGGAGCAGGAATGCGCACACGAATACCGGCCCGAAGAACACATCGGCCATGCAGCAGTGATAAAGGATCGAATCACCGAGGAAATTATTAACAATGAACCTCAGATAGATCATGTTTCCGATGATGAGGACCGCCAATATTATCACGAGGTAACCCGGGAACTTGTCGGCAAAGCCCCTGACCTTTTTGTATGTGTCGTATTTCGCGAAAAGCATACCTATCGCAAACAGCGGGAACCATGCGAGCAGGAACACCAGCGTGCTCATAAGAAATGACGGGATGCTCTCAAAGGTATCTTCGTGAAAGAACCTTGCAAGACCCAATGCTGATGCGAACGGCACTGCGATATAGAGCAGAATGTCGATCAAGGCGTTCTTCTTCCACTTGCGTTCGATGAGCCTTACAAGAGGCAGCACGAGGAGCAAAAGGACGTAGAGCTTGATGAACCATGAGAAGGTCACATATAAGATATCGGTCGAGTGGAGAAGCGCGAAGAGATTGACGAAGATATACTTCGGTTCGAACTTGCCCGCACAGATCAGATAGACGATCGCGATGATCATGACTATCCAGTAGGGGATGAGAGTCTTTGCGAGCCTTTTGAGAATATAGGTCTTGCTTGGAGTTTCCTTGCTTACATATGACTTGTAAAGACCGTATCCGGAACAGAAAAGAAAGATCGCAAGGCATATCTTGCCCGAAGCACCGGTTACGTAGGATGCGCCTTCGGTGCCGGGGATTATCGCCGACCAGCCTGACAGGTACTCGACGCCGAAGAGGTGATGCCACATCAAAAGGAGCAGCGCGATGCCTTTGAGGTGCAGCGTCTTCTCTGAAGTGATGTCTGTGCTTACGGCATCTGCTTTCCGGCCCATATCAGTCGTCTGTCTCGTAAAGTCTGAATGTGTCTGCGTATCTTAAGTTCGGTTTGATATATACAGGCTTGGCATGGCCTGTAGCGAGGATAACCTCGTTGACCATAATGTATGTGGTTCCGGTGTCAATCCAGACATAAGCCAGGGTTCTGCCGTACTGGTCAAACTGGCCTTCGTCATATTCAAGATATACGGTCTTGACGTCAGCGAGGAGTTCTTTAAGGAATTTGGAAGCGTCACGGCCCTCATCGGTATTCTTGCTCTCGTCCTCAAGGACCGATTCAGGAGCGTTGATGCCTGTAAGGCGGACTCTTAATCTGTTGTTGTCAGGGTCGTGGACTATGATCGTATCGCCGTCGACCACTCTTTCGAGCTCACAGGGAATAAGGACAGAAGGGTCGATCTGGAGGGTGACTCCGAATGGGAGCCCCGTTCCGCCGGCATCGTTCTCCGAGAAGACGGATGCGATCGTATCGGAGGTCTCTTTATAGATCGTCTGCTGCGGTTTCGGCTCAAAACAGCCCGTAAGAGGCACCGCGATGAGCGTAAGGCAGAGCGCGGCGGCCGGTATTAAGCGCTTTAAAAGCCCCGGAAATGAGGTTTTCGAGGGCTCCGAAAAGCGGTGATCACTGGACTTTATTACATTTTTCATGAAAGTATTTTAATCCATAATTTTTGTTGTGCAAATACGAGGTTCCTATGTTAGAATTCTATCCAGTAAATTTGCATATATTAATAAGGGGGCGTAAGTACTATGCCAAAGAGAGAAGACATCAACAAGATCCTCATCATCGGTTCAGGTCCTATCATCATCGGCCAGGCCTGCGAGTTCGACTATTCCGGAACCCAGGCATGCAAGGCTTTAAGAAAGCTCGGCTATGAGATCGTTCTGGTCAATTCCAACCCTGCAACCATCATGACTGACCCTGATGTAGCAGACAGAACCTACATCGAACCGCTCAACGTAAAACGTCTTGAGCAGATCATCGCAAAAGAGCGTCCTGATGCACTTCTCCCTAACTTAGGCGGACAGTCAGGCCTTAACCTCTGCTCCGAGCTTTCCAAGGCCGGCGTGCTCGAAAAGTACAGCGTCCAGGTTATCGGCGTCCAGGTCGATGCCATCGAGAGAGGCGAGGACAGGATCGAATTCAAGGAGACAATGACTTCTTTAGGCATCGAGATGCCCAGATCCCACGAGGCATACTCCGTTGATGAAGCAGTCAAGATCGCAGAAGACTTAGGCTACCCTGTAGTAATCAGACCTGCTTACACCATGGGCGGTGCAGGCGGCGGTCTCGTTTACAACATCGATGAGCTCAAGACAGTCGTCGAGAGAGGCCTTGCAGCTTCCATGATCCACCAGGTACTCGTAGAAGAGTCCATCAGCGGCTGGGAAGAGCTCGAACTCGAAGTCGTCAGAGACGCAAAGAACAACGTCATCACAGTCTGCTTCATCGAGAACATCGACCCTATCGGCGTTCACACAGGTGACTCTTTCTGCTCAGCTCCGATGCTCACGATCTCTGAAGACGTTCAGAAGAAGCTTCAGGAATATTCCTACAGCATCGTTAAGGCCATCGAAGTTATCGGCGGCTGCAACTGCCAGTTCGCTCACGATCCCAAGACAGGAAGGATCGTTGTTATCGAGATCAACCCGAGAACATCAAGATCTTCCGCTCTCGCTTCAAAGGCAACAGGATTCCCTATAGCTCTCGTTTCCGCTATGCTCGCATGCGGCCTTACACTCGATGAGATCCCTTGCGGCAAGTACGGCACACTTGATAAGTACTATCCGGACGGCGACTATGTCGTAATCAAGTTCGCCAGATGGGCATTCGAGAAGTTCCACGGCGCTCAGGACAAGCTCGGCACTCAGATGAGAGCCGTAGGTGAGGTCATGAGCATCGGTAAGACATACAAGGAAGCTTTCCAGAAGGCTATCAGATCTTTGGAGAAGGACAGATATGGTCTTGGTTTTGCCAAGGACTTCAACAAGCTCTCCAAGGAAGAGCTCATGTTAAAGCTCACTGTACCTTCTTCTGAGCGTCAGTTCATCATGTATGAAGCACTTCGAAAAGGCGCTACGGTAGAAGAACTCTATGAGCTCACAAAGATCAAGCACTGGTTCATCGAGCAGATGAAGGAACTCGTTGAGGAAGAGGAAGCTCTCCTCAAGGGTGCAGGCAGGATTCCTGACGCGGCTACACTCCGCCAGGCTAAGCTTGACGGCTTCTCCGACAAGTACCTCTCACAGCTCCTCGGCGTTTCCGAAGACCTTATCCGCCGCGCACGTTATGAATACGGCATCAAGGAAGCATGGGAAGGCGTTCACGTATCCGGAACACAGGATGCTGCTTATTACTATTCTTCCTATCATATTGCAGAAGACAAGTCACCTTCTTCCAACAACAAGAAGATCATGATCCTTGGAGGCGGCCCTAACAGGATCGGACAGGGAATCGAGTTCGACTACTGCTGCGTACACGCTGCACTTGCACTGAAGAAGCTCGGCTTCGAATCCATCATCGTTAACTGCAACCCTGAGACGGTTTCAACAGACTACGATACTTCCGACAAGCTCTATTTCGAGCCCTTGACATTGGAAGACGTTCTCGCGATCCACGAGAAGGAAAAGCCGATCGGCGTAATCGCCCAGTTCGGCGGCCAGACACCTCTGAACCTCGCAGCTTCACTCAAGGCAAACGGCGTAAACATCCTGGGCACAACACCTGAGACTATCGACCTTGCAGAAGACAGAGATCACTTCCGCGCCATGATGAACCGTCTCGGCATCCCGATGCCTGAAGCAGGCATGGCAGTAAACGCTGACGAAGCCATCTCTATCGCCAACAAGATCGGCTACCCTGTAATGGTACGTCCTTCTTACGTTCTCGGCGGAAGAGGAATGGAAGTCGTTCACGACGACGAGATGATGAGAGTCTACATGAATGCAGCTGTCGGCGTTACACCTGACAGACCGATCCTTATCGACCGTTTCCTGCACCACGCAACAGAGTGCGAGGCAGATGCTATCTCCGACGGCACAAACTGCTACGTTCCTGCAGTCATGGAGCACATCGAGCTTGCCGGAATCCACTCCGGTGACTCCGCATGCATCCTGCCTTCAAAGAATCTCTCACCCGAGATCGTTGAGACGATCAAGGAATACACAAGAAAGATCGCAGTCGAGATGCACGTTGTAGGTCTCATGAACATGCAGTACGCGATCGAAGACGGCGTCGTATTCGTGCTCGAGGCTAACCCCCGTGCATCAAGAACGGTACCGCTCGTATCCAAGGTTACAGGCACCAACATGGTCAAGATCGCTACTGACATCATGACGAGCCAGCTCACAGGCAGACCGTCACCCGTACCTGAACTCCACGACAAGGTCATCCCTCACTACGGAGTCAAGGAAGCTGTCTTCCCGTTCAACATGTTCCAGGAAGTCGACCCTGTCTTAGGACCCGAAATGAGATCTACAGGTGAGGTCTTAGGTCTTGCAACACACTTCGGCGAAGCATGCTTCAAGGCTCAGGAAGCAACAAAGACAGAGCTTCCTCTTGAGGGCAGCGTGCTCCTTTCCGTATCCGATCTCGACAAGGTCGACCTCGTCGAAGTCGCTCAGGCTTTCGCTGATCTCGGATTCAAGATCTACGCAACAGGCGGCACATACGACATGATCGTCGGCGCAGGCATCGCAGCCGAGAAGGTCAAGAAACTCTACGAGGGCAGACCCAACATCGGCGACATGATCCTCAACCGTGACATCGACCTCGTCATCAACACTCCTGCCGGCAAGACATCCTCACACGACGACTCCTACATCCGTAAGGATGCCATCCGCCAGCACATCCCTTACATCACAACGATGGCTGCCGCAAAGGCTTGCGCAGAGGGCATCAAGGCTGCCAAGGAGCGCCAGTTCGAAGTCAAGGCACTCCAGGACTACCACGCTGACATTAAGTAAGTTGATTTATTAAACTGAACTGATTACCGCGGCCGGGCTTGCTTGTTAAGTCCGGTCGTTTTGTTTGTGTGTGTGGAGTGGCCTCCTCCGCGGGGGTGAACTCCCGGCAAAACACCCGGCGCCGCCTGGCATTCCGCCTGTTTTTTTTATAAAACTTCGAAAAGTGCGGCTGTTTGTCCGGCAATAGCCGCACTTTTAACCTGCAATATGGCCCAAAACATCGATATTCCCGGCAGTTTATCCGGCTATAGCCGCACTTTTAGCCTGACTTTTGTATATGAACGGCAGAATGAACGGCACTGCCGTTGGTTTCGCCGTCTGTTTGGCCTAAAATAGCCGTTTTGAACGGCAGAATGAACGGCGCTGCCGCTGGTTTTGCCGTCCGTTTGGCATGACACAGCCTTCAATCCGTCCCCAAGTAATCTCAAAGATGCGCCAGCCACGCTCCGTCCGCTTCAAAGTCGTCCCCGAGCCGCTCCAAAGAGCGCCAAACTGACGCCATCGCCTTAACATGATGTCGGCCCCGCGGATTCCCCGTTTTTAGCCTCAGTATTGCCTCATTTTGATTTGACAAAACTTGCTATTTCAACTCGCAAGATTTGTATAGCAATTTTTGTAGAAAATGCCCTCAGGAAGATAACCCGTTTTCGCGCAAGTCCCGTAAATGCTGAAAATACGCTCTGCAAAGTTAGCAAAATCGGATTAATCGGCGAATCGCAAGAAAGGACAAATTTGTTGAAAGCGTATAAATATAAATGAAGATTCCTTGCACTTTGGAGTGTGCACTTTTTGAGGTATTCCTTTTAATATGTTACTTGTACTATTAAGCGAATCGGGAGGTTCATATGTATTTTATAGGTATTGATCTCGGAACATCGGCGGTTAAGCTCCTGCTCATGCAGAGCGGCGGAAAGATTATCAGAACTGTTTCTGAAAGCTATCCCGTTAACTTCCCGCAGACCGGATGGTCCGAACAGAATCCCGAAGATTGGTTCGACGGCACTATCAAGGGCTTGTCAAAGCTCCTTGAAGGCATCGACGGCAATGAAGTTGCAGGTATCAGCTTCGGCGGCCAGATGCACGGACTTACTCTTCTTGACAGCGAGGGCCAGGTAATCAGACCTGCTATCCTTTGGAACGACGGCAGATCCCAGGTGGAGACGGATTATCTCAACAATGAGATCGGCAAGGCTAACCTTTCAAAGTATACAGGCAACATTGCTTTCGCGGGCTTTACGGCACCGAAGGTAATGTGGGTACATAAGAATGAACCCGAGAATTTTGCAAAGATCGCAAAGATCCTGCTCCCTAAGGACTATCTTGCTTACAGACTTTCCGGCGTTTTCGCAACAGACGTATCTGATGCTTCAGGCACGCTCTATTTCGACTGCGAGAACAGAAAGTGGTCTGACGAGATGCTCAAGATCTTGGACATGAAGGCTGAGTGGCTTCCCAAAGTGTTCGAGAGTTATGAGGCGATCGGCAAGATCCTTCCCGAGATTGCAGAAAAGCTCGGTATCAATAAGGACTGCGTTATCGCGGCAGGCGCCGGTGATAATGCGGCAGCGGCCGTAGGTATGGGGATCATCGGCAATGGCGGATGCAATATCTCTCTCGGTACTTCCGGAACGATATTCATCGCATCGAGCACATTCAAGAATGATGAAGCTAATTCACTTCACGCATTCGATCACGCAGATGGCGGATTTCATCTCATGGGCTGCATGCTCTCTGCTGCATCCTGCAATAAGTGGTGGATGGAAGAGATCATCGGCACAACGGATTATTCCAAGGAACAGGAAGGCCTTGAGGCTCTTGGTACAAACAAAGTATTCTTCCTGCCTTATCTCATGGGCGAGAGATCACCTCTCAACAACCCTGACTGCCGCGCTATGTTCGTAGGCATGTCAATGGATACAACACGTAAGGACATGACACTTGCTGTTATGGAAGGCGTTGCATTCGCATTAAGAGATTCTTTCGAGTGCGCGAAAAAGATGGGCCTCGACATCAAGAGTTCCTCCATCTGCGGCGGCGGTGCAAAGTCCAAGCTCTGGTGCACGATCGTATCCAACGTACTCGGCATCGAACTTACCCAGACAGAGAACGACGAAGGTCCTGCAATGGGCGGCGCTCTTCTCGCAGCAGTTGCATGCGGCGAGTATGCTTCTGTTGAGGAAGCTTGCGCAGCTACAGTCTCCAAGCACGTTTCCGTTGTTCCCACACCTGAGCTCGTTGCTAAGTATGACGAGAGATATAAGGAGTTTTCAAAGATCTATCCCGCAATGAAGGAGGCAGGTTTATGGTAATTTACGAGGCAACATCTTCCAATTTCAAGAAGTACGGAAGAATCGTTAAGAACATCG
>Ga0256407_10004600_pt1 | contig 22876 bp, 22 predicted proteins | sample RumenRJG_04DNA_FD_193489 | JGI IMG/M metagenome (GOLD analysis project Ga0256407, IMG submission 193489) | Bovine rumen microbial communities from Lethbridge, Alberta, Canada - RJG_04 | ecosystem: Host-associated > Mammals > Digestive system > Stomach > Rumen | place: Canada: Alberta... | reverse complement strand
TAGGGTCCCGCCTTCCAGATAGATGCAAATCTTCTCGAATTCCTTGTCTGTGAATGCTGTACGCCCAATTTCTCTTAGGGCCTTGGCATTATGTTTCTCAAGCTGAGCCTTGAAGTTGCTATAGAGGTTAGTCTCTTCTTTGATGGAGACATACTCATAGCTCATGTCTTTTAACGTTGAGATCAAGCCATTTTCAAGAGCTTGTTCACTTTGTGCCGTCATGGTGCCTAATGTTGTTAATAAGGGATTTATCCAAGCGTACAAATTTAATGATTTTTTGCAAAGCTGTGTAGGGGTGAGAAACAAAAAACAGGGATTCCCGGAGGATCCCTGTCTAAACTTATTTCAGCACCTCCCAGAAACTTTCTGGCAACCAAATGTTGGCGAGGGGGAGGGCGGAGTGGAACATGGGGGCGATGTCGGAGGGGGTGTAGCCGGCGATGCCGCAGCCGATCGGGGTGACGAGGAAGGTCAGTTCGGGGTGGTTGCGGGCGTAGTCGATGAAGCGGCGGACGGCGGCGCGGGTGCTTTCCAGGCCTTCCATGGTCGGGATGGCATATGACTGGCCCTGGAGGCCTTCGCCAACACCCCAGACGGCCCCGAAGCGCTCCATCGCGACACGGGCCGCTCCGCCCATATGGCGTCCCGCCTGATTGCTCCCGAATACGAAAATCTGGCCGGCATCAAGCTGACAAATCAATGGCGGAGTGGTCCTGGATATCATTTATCGGGTAAGCAAAAAGTAAATCGGATGTGTGTAAGTAACTGCTACCGGCTTGCCGTCTATGGTGCCGCATTCCCATTTTGGAGAGGAAGACACAACCCTTACAGCTTCGGCATCCAGAGATTCGCAAACTCCTTTAATCACCTTTACGTCTTTGACTGATCCATCCACGTCTACCGTGAAACTCAGATAGACTATTCCCTCGATTCTGTCATCCTTAGCATCTTTCGGATAAACAAGATGTCTGGTCACCCAATTGGAAAATCTATCGCCTCCTCCGCGCATGAATTTCGGGGGAACGCTTACTGCTTCAGGCCGTTCCAGAAGAGAATCTATTTGTGGTTCGACAACTGGTGGCTCCTGGCAGAGAGCTGTCAGGGAAAACAGCACAAACAGTGCTGAAACAAGGATTTTTTTCATGATAAACGTGGTTTTTATTGCCGCGATAACAGCAATAATTACGCCACTGAATGTTGGAAAAGTGGAAATTTTGGCCAGAAATGCGTTGGAAAAATGGAAAAAATGAGTCAAAATGTGTTGGAAAAGTGGAAATTTTAGTCTAAATTGCGTTGGAAAAATGGAAATGGTATGCTTAAAAGGAAGATAGACAAGTACTTAAGAGACTACTACGAAAAGTCCAACAATGCGTTGCTGATTGCCGGCGCCCGCCAGGTCGGCAAGACGCATTCTATCCGGGAATTCGGCAAGACTTTCAAGAGTTTTATCGAGATCAACTTCGTCGAAAATCCTGATGCGGTAGGCTTGTTCAAGGACGCGGTGGGGAGCGATGATATATTGAGACGTCTGTCTACCATCACTTCTGCTCCGATGATCAAGGGCGAGACCTTGATTTTCTTCGATGAAGTACAGGAGTGTCCGGACATCGTCACGGCAATCAAGTTCCTTGTAGAAGAAGGATCCTATCGTTACATTCTCAGCGGTTCGATGCTCGGCGTCGAACTCAGGGATATCCGTTCCGTCCCGGTCGGGTATATGGGCGTAAAAGAAATGTATCCGTTGGATTTCGAGGAATTTATATCCTGCGTGGGGATAAATGACGAAGTGATAGGGCTGTTGAGGACATCCTGGGCGGAAAAGAAGCCTGTCGATGATTTCATACATAAAAAGATGATGGAGCTTTTCCGTCTCTATCTTATTGTCGGAGGCATGCCTGCCGCCGTGAGTGAGTACATTGACAGCAATAACCTGCAAAATGTGCTTGGCGTACAGAAAGAAATCGTCCGGATGTACAAAAAGGACATATCCAAATATGACCCTGAAAACAAGTTGTACATAGAAGAAATCTTCAATCTGATACCGCCGGAACTCAATGCTAAAAACAAGCGCTTTATACTGAAGCGTCTTAACGAGAATGCAAAGTTTGAACGGTACGAGAACAGTTTCCTCTGGCTGAAAGATGCCGGCGTAGCCTTGCCGGTCTACAACATAGAGGAGCCCAAAGTTCCCTTGCTGCTTGCGCGCTCCAGGAACCTTCTCAAGCTTTTCCTGAATGATATAGGCCTTCTCGCCTCCCAGTATGCGGATGGGATTCAGATGCGGATCATCAAAGGCGACAAGGGTATCAATTTCGGATCCATCTATGAGAATGCCGTCGCCCAAGAGCTTGTCGCCCATGGTCTGGAACCATATTACTACAACAACAAGAAAAGGGGAGAGCTTGACTTTGTCGTCGAGGTTGGCGGTGAAATCTTGCCTGTAGAGGTCAAATCCGGGAAAGACTACACTTACCATCGTGCTCTCTCCAATGTCATGGATTGCAAGGAATACAGTATCCCCGAAGCAATCGTCCTGAACAACGACAACATAGTCGTGGAGGGGCGGATTGTCTATGCTCCTGTCTATATGGTGATGTTCCTTGAGAAAGAAAATAATGTACCCGTCAGTTATAAAGTAGATTTGACCGGGCTTAGGTAGGTGCAGTGTATCAATAATTTTCTTATTTTTGTAGATTGGTAGAAAATGGACACGAAATTATTCATAGAGATGCTTTCGATCGACTCGACCTCAGGGCAGGAGAGGGCGATGGGAGAGTTTCTTGTTTCATGTCTGAAGACCCCTGCCAACACAGTCGAATCATTCGAAGTGGGAGACGGCACAATCAACGTCCTTGCAAAATGGGGCGAGCCGAAAGTGTACTTCTGCTCCCACATGGACACAGTTCCTCCTGACATCCCGCCACAGCTCCACTCCGACCGCATCACCGGCCGCGGCAGCTGCGACGCCAAAGGCCAGGTATTCGCCATGTTCGAAGCATGCCGCAGGCTTGAGGCCGAAGGCCGCACAGGGTTCGCCCTGCTCGTGCTCTCCGGCGAAGAGACCGGATCCTTCGGAGCGAAAGCCTACACCAGGGACTGCCAGGGCGGCGAAATCGTCATCGTCGGCGAACCGACCGACAACCGCATGGTCACGGCCAGCAAAGGCACCAAATCCTTCGACGTCAGGATCCTCGGCAAGAGCTGCCACTCCGGCTATCCCGAGAGGGGCGTAAGCGCAGTCGAGAGATTCATAGATTTCATGGAAAAGGTCCGCACGACCGGCTTCCCTGAGGACAAGGTTCTCGGCCCGACCACCTACAACGTCGGTCTTCTCTCCAGCCCGAACCAGCAGAACATCCTCAGCCCGGAGCTGACGTTCAGGATTTACTTCCGGACGACATTCGCCAGCGACGCTGCAGTCTGCGGGTTCATGGAGTCCATGAAAAACGAATTCACGGAGATCACCGCCCGGGGCGGCGACACTCCGATGGAGTATCTTACCGTCGCCGGAATACCGCAGACGACAGTGGCTTTCGGCAGCGATGCTCCCCAGCTCCACAAGTTCTCCCGCAGGGCGCTTTGCGGCCCGGGATCGATACTCGTGGCCCATACCCCGGACGAATTTGTCTTGCTCGAAGACCTTGAAAAGGCCGCCGGGCAGTATGTAAAAATGTATAAAGAGTTGACGAAATAATGATAGTCATGAAATTTGGCGGCACCTCCGTGAAGGATGAGGCCGCGATTTCCAGAGTCATCGGAATAGTGCGCGGAAGGCTTGCGGAGAAGCCTCTGGTGGTAGTGTCGGCGATGTCCAAGGTTACCAGGAACCTGTGTTCCCTCGGAGAGGCCGCCGCAGCCGGGAATGAGGCCGAAGTCTCCATGATCCTGAAAGAACTGCGCGAGAGACATTTCGGTACCGCCGCCGAGCTGATGCAGGGCGGCCTGCTGGAGGAGACCAAGACCAGGCTCGGCGAGATACTGGAGTCCCTTTCGGGGATGGCCGCGAAAGTCGCCGGGGCCGGGAAACTCGACGATGACATGAACTCGGCGATCATCTCCTGCGGAGAGTTGATGTCTTCGATCATCGTCGCCGCTGCCATGAATGCCGCCGGACTGTGCTGCACATGGCTGGACGCCAGGAAAATGATGACGACTGACTCTGCATGGCTCGCCGCCCGTCCGGACATGGACGCGACGGAGGCCAAGGTGCGGAAGGCTGTGGACGGTTCCGCGGAGGTCTTCCTGACCCAGGGCTTCATCGCTGCGGACGCTGCCGGCAGGACTACGGTCCTCGGTTTCGAGGGCTCGGACTATTCGGCCGCCATATTCGGGCGCTGCCTGGATGCGGCCAGAGTGGAGATATGGACTGACGTGGACGGCATCAGGAGCGCGGATCCGAGGATTGTCGAGGATACCTGCAGGATTGAGAGGCTGTCATACGCCGAGGCCGCGGAGATGGCCTACATGGGAGCGAGAGTGCTCCATCCGCTGACGATTTATCCCGCAAGGGAAAAGAACATACCTATCCATGTGCTGAACTCAGCCAAGCCTGACGGGGCCGGCTCCGTGGTATGCGGAGATTGCGCCGACATTCCGGAGGGACCGAAGTCGGTGGCCCTGATGACCGCCGCAGACCTGAAGGAGGTGGTTTCGATGGCCGCTTCGGACATGGACGGAAAATCCAGAATCTCGGTGATCGGCAAAGGCGTCGCAGCCGTGCTGGACAAGATTGGGAAAGTGGCCGGAGAGGCCGTGGTTTCGGAGAACGGGCTAAGCGCCAGCGTGATGGTCCCTGAAGCCGATGCCCGCAGGATAGTAGTAGAATTGCATAAATTATTGTTCGTATGAAAGTGATGATATCAGGTTATGGCCGGATGGGCCATATGGTCGAGAAGGCCCTGGCAGCCAAAGGCGTCGAGTGCGCCGGCTGGACGGAGGACGTCGCCAGTGTCGACAAGGCTCTCGCCAAGGAGTGCGTCTGCATTGACTTTACGGTTCCGGAGGCTTTCCGGGCCAACTACAAGGTGTTGGCGGAAAACTTCAAGGCCGTCGTCGTGGGCACGACCGGCTGGTATGACATCAAGGATGAGATTTTTGCATATTTCGAGAAATGCGGCACCCCGATGATCTGGGCGTCCAATTTCTCCGTCGGAGTCAATGTCTTCATGGCTGCGGTGGACCTCGTTTCGAAGTATCTCGCCGACGAGGGCTACATGCCGTATATCATGGAGAAGCATCATATCCATAAACTCGACGCTCCGAGCGGCACTGCAAAGAGCCTTGCCGCTATCGTGGACGGGAACATGGGGCTGAAGACCGATGTCGGCGCAGTGCGCGTGGGCGAGCTTGCCGGCACCCATACTGTCGGTTTCGAGGGGAGTTGCGACCGCATCACCATGGAGCATGAGGCATTTTCCCGCGAGGGCTTCGCGATGGGTGCGGTTACCGCAGCCCAGATGACCGAAGGCCTGACCGGAGTGCATGAATTCAATGAATTATTCTTTAAAAAAAGACAATAAAATGAACGAACTTAAAGGTCTTGGAACGGCTCTCGCCACTCCTTTCAGCGGAGGCCGCGTGGATTATGACAGCTATGTGAAACTTGTCACCAGGCAGGTTTCCAAGGGCGTGGATTTCCTCGTTCCTCTCGGAACGACTGCTGAGACTCCATGTCTCGACGACGACGAAAAGGTCGAACTCCTCAAGCTTACAAGAGAACTGTGCGACAAGCCGGTGATCGCCGGCTGCGGCACCAATTCCCTTGCCGGGACTCTCCGCAACATCAAGCTTCTCGAGCCTTGCGGCCCGGATGCCTTCCTCGTAGTAACCCCATACTACAACAAGCCTACCCAGGAGGGTCTCTACCAGTATTTCAAGGCGGTCGCCGAATCCGCCGGGAAGCCGATCGTGCTCTACAATGTGCCGAGCCGTACTGGCGTAAACATGAAGGCCGAAACGACCCTCAGACTCGCAGCTATCCCCAACATCATTGCGGTCAAGGAGGCGTCGGGCGATCTCAACCAGATCCTGGAAATCAAGCGCAAGGCCCCTGCGGGATTCTCCGTGCTCAGCGGCAACGACGACCAGACTTTCCCGTTGATGGCCGGCGGCGCTGACGGTATCATAAGCGTTGTCTCCAACATCGAGCCGATGCTGATGTCGTCCCTAGTCAGGGCTCTCCAGGCCGGAAAGATCGAAAGGGCCCGCGAGCTTAACGACAGGCTCATCCCTCTCTACAAGGCATGTTTCGTGGAGAGCAATCCTATCGCTGTCAAGGGCGGACTTTCCGTCATGGGCCTTTGCCGGAACGAGTGCCGTCTGCCTCTTACCCCGGCGACCAGCCAGACCCTCGCATTGATGAAAGAAATTATCAAGGATCTTTAGGACATGAACGCAGAACTCGAAAAATTCTACGATACCATAGCGAAGCTCGAAAGCGGCGAAGTCCGTGTCGCCGAGAAACGTGACGGGCAGTGGGTGGTGAACTCCTGGGTCAAGGAGGTCATCCTCAGCGGTTTCCGTTACGGCAATCTTACCGACATGACCGAGGGCCAGTTCTCCTTCTTCGACAAGGACACGATTCCGGTGCGCAAGTTCTCCGCTGAGGACAGGCTGCGCATCGTTCCGGGAGGCAGTTCGGTGCGTCGCGGAGCCTATCTCGCCCCGTCGGTCATCATGATGCCGCCGTCTTATGTGAATATCGGAGCATACGTCGATGAGAGCACGATGATCGATTCCCATGCGCTCGTGGGCTCATGCGCCCAGGTCGGGAAACATGTCCATCTGTCCGCTGCGTCGCAGCTCGGAGGCGTTCTCGAGCCTGTCGGAGCCCTGCCGGTCATCATCGAGGACAATGTGTTCATCGGTGGAAACTGCGGCATCTATGAGGGCACGATCGTCAAGGAGTGGGCTGTTATCGCTACTGGAGTGATCCTGAACAAATCTACGGCAATCTATGATTCTACTACCGGAGAGTATATCCGGGCCAACGAGAATGGCCAGCTGGTCGTTCCTGAGGGAGCGGTGGTGGTTGCTGGCAGCCGTCCTCTTGCCAAGGGGCCGGGCGCCGAGGCCGGGATCCATGTATATACTCCGGTGATAATCAAGTATCGCGACACGCGCACCAGCGCTTCTGTCGCCCTTGAAGATGCTTTGAGATAATGTACGGCAAGTTTTTTTCTAAAGATACGACGTCATTCATGAGGTCGCCGGTCCGCGAGATATTCAAGCGCGTGGACCTCGGCAGCATTTATTCTTTTGCCGGAGGGTATCCGTCCGCGGATACTTTCCCGCTGGAGGATATAAGGCGTGCGACCGACATCGTGATCCAAAAATACGGAGCGAAGGCTTTCCAGTATGGGGCCACCCAGGGCGTGCCGGAGCTTCGCCAGGTGCTTTCCGAAAGGTATGGAGTGCCTCTCGAGCGTATCCAGGTGACTACTTCTTCCCAGCAGGGAATTGATGTGTGCACAAGGGTGCTTGTCGATCCGGGGGATGTCATCCTGACGTCCAATCCTTCCTATCTCGGTGCCCTGCAGTCGTTCTGCTCCTATCGTGCCGAAGTTGTCGGAGTGAGCCATGAACCTGATCTGGATGCATTCAGGAAGGCTTATGTAGAGGCGATCGAAGCGGTTCGCGCCGCCGGCAAGAAGCTGAAGTTCCTCTATATGATTCCGGATTTCCAGAATCCGTCGGGGGAGACCCTGTCGCTGGAGGAGAGGCTGGTGCTGGTGGAGCTTGCCGAGAAATATGATTTCCTGATCGTTGAGGACAGCCCGTACAGGGAGTTGCGGTATGAGGGTTCGGATGTGCCGACCATCTATTCGCTTTGTCCTGACCGTGTGCTGCATCTCGGGTCGTTTTCGAAGATTCTGGCGCCGGGATTCCGTATCGGATGGATCCTCGGGGCTCCGGAGCTTCTGGACATGATCTATGTGTGCAAGCAGTCCCTTGACCTCTGCCCGCCGATTTTCGACCAGTATCTGGCTGCCGAACTGATGGGTTCGGGGCTGCTGGATGCTAATCTGGTCAAGAGTATCGCGCTGTACAAGTCGAAGCGGGACCTGTTGCTTTCGCTTCTCGAAGAATATATGCCCGAGGGTGTGTCTTGGACCCATCCGGAGGGCGGTCTTTTCCTTTTCCTGACGCTGCCTGAGGGCTTCGATACGATCGCATTCTATGACAAGGCGCTGGATGCCGGAGTGGCTTATGTGGCCGGTTCGTTCTTCCATGTCGACCGTTCGATGGCCAGGAATACCATGCGCATGAACTTTTCGTTCATGACCCATCAGAAGATTACCGAGGGCGTCAAGCTTCTCGCCGGACTCATCAAATCTGAGCTGAAATGAAATTCATGAAGTACCATGGGGCGGGAAATGATTTCCTGCTCGCTGACAACAGGGACGGTTCGATTTCTCTCGATGCCGCCCGCATTGCTGCGATCTGCGACCGCCATACCGGTTTCGGGGCTGACGGGATCATGCTTCTCGGCTCATGCGAGGGCTATGATTTCAGCATGGATTATTATAATTCCGATGGCTCCGGGGGGATGATGTGCGGCAACGGGGGCCGCTGCATCGTGGCCTTTGCCCGCGATCTGGGGATCATGCCTTCGGACGGTGATGGCCGCTATCGGTTTGTCGCTGCTGACGGGCCTCATGAGGCTGTTCTTGTCTCGGAGTCCGGTCTTTCCAAGGTCGTCAGCCTGGGGATGAAGGATGTTTCCGTCGTGGACAGACTTTCGGAGAATGAGTTTTTCCTGGATACCGGGACGCGGCATTATGTGCGTTTCGTCGAAGGTCTTGCGTCGTATGACGTGGTGGGGGAGGGCCGTGCTGCCCGCAATGAGGCCCGGTTCGCTCCTGTGGGGGCGAATGCCAATTTCGTGGAGGTTTCCGGCGGCGTTGTGAATGTGCGTACCTATGAGAAGGGTGTCGAGGATGAGACCTTGGCTTGCGGCACCGGCATCGTCGCTTCGGCGATCGCGTCGTTTGTCCATGGGGACTTCGATGAGCTTGAGACTCCGTTCGTGATTCCTGTCCGCGCGCGCATCAGCGACCTCCAGGTCTCTTTCGAATATTCTTCCGGCACCTTCCGCCGCGTTACTTTGATCGGTCCCGCCACCCGCGTCGGGATGGTGGAGCTGTGCTAGATTTTTCGTCGGTTGTTTCGTCGGTAAAAGCCCCTTTCCGGACGGCCGGTGCCCGGCCAGCTCCGTCAAGTTCGGAAAAGCTATTCAGTCGCTACCGTCGCCTAAACGGCTAACTTCTCCCTTTTACGACGTCAAGCCGTCGTAACGGTCGTCAGACACACGCCGTTCTTAACGGCTCCGGTGGCCGCTCCCTCACTTAACGCTTTTCCTCAATTCCTCCGCCGTCTCGGGCACCGGCCGTCACGAGAAACGTCTTACGTTACGGGAGTTATTGCTGGGTCACTTTAACAGTGGTAAATGCGTCTCCGGCTTCCATATCAATATAAAGCGTGCGTTGTTTGCCGGTGGTATTGGCATCGACTGTAACGACCAGTTTGTTTCCCCTGAGCGGGACTTTGGCATGGTACCATTCTCCATCCAGGACATCGAATGTGTGGGCTTCTTCTCCACCTGAAGAGGTGGAATATACATAGTCTACATCTGGGTGGTTTTCATACCCTCCGTTGATCCACCATCCGCTGTAATTGGTTGCGGTCGCGGTCTGAGTCCCACCTTCTGCCGTAAATTCCAACGTTGGATTATCAACTTTAATCGGATCCCAGCCTCCGTATTTTGGATCTTCATCACATGCGGATAAAGCAAGGCATGTTGTCAGAAGGGCAAATATAATCGGTTTCTTCATGATTCTTTTTTTCAATCTAAACTCTCAACGAAAGTAAACCTTGCATCGGCCGGCTGAAAAACAGGGTTGAGGGTGCAGCGGTATGCCTTGCACTGCACTCTGTGGCATGTCCTTGCCCCCTCACTGGCCGAAATAACTGGTTGAGGGTGCAGCGGTATGCCTTGCACTGCACTCTGTGGCACATCCTTGCCCCCTCACCGGCCGAAATAACTGGTTGAGGGTGCAGTGGTATGCCTTGCACTGCACTCTGTGGCACATCCTTGCCCCCTCATCAGCCGAAAAACAGGGTTGAGGGTGCAGGCGTATGCCTTGCGCTGCACTCTGTGGCACATCCTTGCCCCCTCACCGGCTGAAAAACAGTATTGAGGGTGCAGGCGTATGCCTTGCACTGCACTCTGTGGCACATCCTAGCCCCCTTACCGACCGAAAAACAGTGTTGAGGGTGCAGCGGTATGCCTTGCGCTGCACTCTGTGGCACATCCCTGCCCCCTCACCGGCTGAAAAACGGGGTTGAGGGTGCAGCGGTATGCCTCGTACTGCACTCTGTGGCACATCCTTGCCCCCTCACCGGCCGAAATAACTGGTTGAGGGTGCAGCGGTATGCCTTGCGCTGCACTCTGTGGCACATCCTTGCCCCCTCACCGGCCGAAAAACAGGGTTGAGGGTGCAGCGGTATGCCTTGTGCTGCACTCTGTGGCATGTCCTTGCCCCCTCATCGGCCGAAAAACAGTGTTGAGGGTGCGGGAATGTGCCGCAGACATGCGTAGAATGGGCCTTAACCCAGGGGTGCTTCTGAATATGAGTTCTGTGTAGGGATGGCTGATAAACGAAAAAAGTCCAGCCTGAAAAGACTGGACTTTTGTGCGGTTGGGGAGACTCGAACTCCCATGAGCCAACGCTCACTACCCCCTCAAAGTAGCGTGTCTACCATTTCACCACAACCGCATTGTGGATTGCTCCTTGACTTTGGGACTGCAAATATACGCACTCTTTCCAAAACTCCAAACATTTTTCTTAAAAAAATTCACTTTTTCAATCGGGTATTGCAGGGAATTCCATAATTATTCCTATATTTGCGGTCGCTTTCACGAGTTGGAAGCAATATGATTATTAATTTTTTATACTTAAAACAGATTTACAATGGCTGTTAAAATTCGTTTACAGCGCCACGGAAAGAAGAATTTCGCATTCTTCCACATTGTAGTGGCTGACTCTCGCGCACCACGCGACGGTCGTTACATCGAGCAGATCGGCTCTTACAATCCTAACACCAACCCTGCAACCATCGTCCTCAACGACGAGCGTGCTCTTGCATGGCTTAAGGTTGGTGCCCAGCCAACTCTTACTGCACGTCGTATCCTCTCTTACGAGGGTGTCCTTCTCCGCAACCACCTCGATGGTGGCGTAGCCAAGGGTGCTCTTACCCAGGAGCAGGCTGACAAGAAGTTCGCAGAGTGGAAGGCACAGCAGGATGCTAAGATTGAGGCTAAGAAGCAGGGTCTTACCAAGGAGGCTGCTGCAAAGGCTAAGGCTGCTGCCGAGGCTGAGGCTAAGATCAATCAGGAAAGAGCTGAGGCTATCGCCAAGAGAAAAGCTGAGGCTGAGGAAGCTGCACGCAAGGCTGCTGAAGAGGCTGCCGCTGCTGCTGCCGAGGAGACCGCTAGCGAGGACGCTGCTCCTGCTGAGGAAGCTGCTCCGGAGGCCTAAGCCATGTCTGAGGCAGGTGCAAATAGCTTGCTGAAGATAGCCCGGGTATTGAAATCCAATGGTACCGACGGGGAAATTCTTATGGGTTTCCGCGAAGTGTATCCTGAAGATATCGACCTTAATGAACCGGTGTTCATCGAATTCGATGGACTGCCGGTTCCTTTTTTTATTGAGGAATTCCAGCCGAAAGGCACCACGAAGGCCCTTGTGCGGCTGACTGGCGTCAAATCTCTCGCCGATGCCGAGGAACTCGTCGGAAAAGACGTGTCCGTCGAAGAAGGCACTCTTGACCTTGAAGAGGAAGAAGGCCTCGGAGACATCACAGGCTGGACTCTTGTCCAGGACGGCGGCACCGAGATCGGTACTGTCGAGGACTACGAAGACATCCCCGGCAACCCGTGCATCTATGTAGAGACCGCCGCAGGCTCGAAGATGATCCCTCTCCATGAGGATCTCATAGTCGATGCCGACCCTGAGGCCAGACGACTCACGATGAGGATCCCGTCTGGATTGCTCGACTGATATCCCTATTTCTTGGGATTTTATAAAGACTTAATAATAACTACCTTTGCACCGTATCCGAAATGAAGAAAATGACATCTAAAAGACATGACAACGAGAGGCACCTTTTCTCCGGCACCATGAAGATGGCGGACCTTCTCGACATTAATTTTCAGCTGATGGGTGTCCTTAGCAGGGTAGGAATCCCTTTTGGATTCGGGGATGATTCCGTTGAGGAAGCTTGTCAGAAGTATGGGGTGAGCACCAACACATTCCTGTTGATATGCAATGTCTATACTTATGACGGCTATATCCCGTCCGCCGAGACTCTCAGGAACATTGATGTCAAGGACATCGTCACATATCTTCGCCAGAGCCATTCCTATTATATGGGAGTGCTCATGGACCTGCTCGAAGGCGCCATCGAGAGGATGGTCCAGCCATGCACTGACAAGTACAAGGCCATCATCCGCAACTTCTTCCTCCAGTACAAGGAAGAGCTCGCCAAGCATTTTGAGTATGAAGAAAAAGAAGTCTTCCCGTATGTGGAATCAGTACTGAACCACAGCGCCGGTGATGATTTCAAGATATACCAGTATGAGGAAAACCACAGCAATGTGGAAGAGAAACTCTGCGACCTCAAGAACATCGTGATGAAGTATATGCCTAAGGAGTGCGACAGCCAGAAGGTCTATCACGTCCTCCTCTATATCTTCTCCCTCGAGAAAGACCTTGAGAAGCATACTTCGATTGAAAACGACATACTCGTACCGGTAGTAAACAGGCTCGAAGAGCATGAAAAATAACAGCAGAAAGGTTTTGCTGATCATACCTTCGATGGTCATCGCGAGAGGACTGGAGAATGTATTCAGCGACCTGGGAGAGTTCGAGGTTGTCGGTATCCTGCCCGACCTTTCCAGAAACAGCGAGACTCGTCTCAAGAACATAGATGCCGACGTGATCATATTGGATCCGATAGTGTTCGACTACACGTCGAGAGCTGTCGGCCGCAATGTCATTTCCGAGTATTCCAATGCCTCCGTGGTCGCCCTTCAGACCACCCTCATGGAAGAGGAATCGCTCAAACAGTATGATGATGTGATCGGTATCTATGATGATGCGACCACTATCATACGCAAGCTCCGCAACGCCCTCGAGACCCGTCAGGACTCTCCGAAGGTGGATGGGGAGGAACTCTCTTCAAGGGAGAAAGAAATCCTCGTGTGCGTGGCGAAGGGCATGCTCAACAAAGAGATCGCAGACCTCTACAGCATATCCATATATACCGTCATTACCCACAGGAAAAACATCACGCGCAAGACCGGAATCAAGACTGTCGCTGGTCTGACCGTCTATGCGCTGCTCAACAACTTAATTGACGTTAACTCTTTTGAATAAATGCATTTTTCAGGAATAATTCTCGGTGCCGCCGTGTTCCTTATCATCGGAATCGGACACCCGATAGTCATCAAACTCGAATATTACTACGGAAAGAATAGCTGGTGGGTCCTTTTTCTTGCAGGCGCAATTGCCGTCGTGCTTTCGCTCATAATTGAAAACAACCTGATATCCTCTATCTGCGGCGCCTTCGCTTTCTCCAAATTCTGGGGAATCCATGAGCTTATCGCGCAGGAAAAGAGGGTGCTTCGCGGCTGGTTCCCGGAGAACCCTGCTCGTCATGAGTACTACGAAAAGCGCCGCCGGGAACTCGGCGACGCTATATATCCGAAAGGCAGGAAACCTCAGGCTAAATAGTAAACGTGGCGGCGGCGCCGGCCATCGCGGCCTTGTCCAGAAGGACGGAGGCCTTGATTTTTACGTCCATTCCGGACTCGGCGAACTTCTCCTGCATAGGCCCGATGAACAGGTCGAGGCTGCGGGAAATGTTGCCTCCGAGAAGCAGGCTGTCCGAACCGAATTTCTTGAGGATCGGAGCCGAGAACTCAGCGAGCTCCCTTCCGAAAGACTCGAACACTTTCCTAGCCGACTCGTCGGTATCATAAAGCTTGCGCACGTCGAGCGCTCCGCTCACTTCCTTTCCGGTGAGGGCTTTGTAGCGGCCTGTGATGCCCCTGGTAGAGAACGCCTCGTCAGCGATTCCGTTTCCGTATGGCAGGTTCCATACCTCTCCGTCAGGAGGGACTGAAGGCCCGCTCTCCACGATCCGGCCCTTGTCCACGAAACCGGAGCCGAGTCCTGTGCCGAGGGTCATGGCAACGACCTTCTCCATGTCCTTTCCAGCGCCATACAGACTCTCGCCGAGGGCGAAAGCGTTGGCGTCATTTATGAAACGGAATTCAAGTCCCGGGTATTCCGGAAGCCTGCTGCGGAGAGTGTCGCCGATGTTGATCCCTTTCAGTGCCGGGAATTTATGGTCCATGTGGGAAATTCCGAGCTTATAGTCGAACGGTCCCGGGAAAGCCATGCCTACGCCCACGATCTCGACGCCGGCGGCGCCGATCACCTCGCGAAGGTTCTTTTCCCATGCCGCCGTGATCTCCCACGCGCTGAGGGTATGTTCAATATCCGTGTTAACCGGCTTTCCGATGAAAGCTCCATTCTCGAGATCGACTACGCAAGAGCAAATGTGACTGCCGCCGATATCGGATCCAACTGCATATCTTTTCGTCATAGTGTTACTTTTATCTATCAAAGGTACTTTTTTTCGTATAAATTCACAACATTAAAGGATGCCGGAAACGAGAAATACCAACATATTGTGATGGCATTATTCGGAGGAAAAGACTAATTTTGCCGCCGCAAAATTAAAGGATTGTATGAGATTATCGGAAATGCAGACGGGAAGCGTGGGCGTGATCGTCAAGGTAAACGGTCACGGCAGCTTCAGGAAAAGATTGATCGAGATGGGATTCATCGCCGGCAAGAAGGTCAGCGTGATACTGAATGCCCCTCTCAAGGATCCGATCGAATATGAGATACTGGGCTACAAGCTTTCCCTGAGAAGGGACGAAGCCCGCATGATAGAAGTGATAAGCGAGGAAGAAGCAAAGGCCCAGCTTATCAGCGAAGGCATGAAGATACCTCCGGTGGATGCCGATGCAGACGAGAAGGACTGGCTCGACCGCGAGATGGAGAAGCTGGCCAATGAGCGCGGCCATGTAATCCGCGTCGCCCTGGTCGGCAACCCGAACTGCGGAAAGACCTCCCTCTTCAACATAGCCTCAGGCAGCCATGAGCATGTCGGCAACTACAGCGGCGTGACCGTCGATGCCAAGGAAGGCCGCTTCGAATACGGCGGGTACAAATTCGTGCTCGTCGACCTGCCCGGTACATACTCCCTTTCCGCATATTCCCCGGAAGAGCTCTACGTCAGGAAAAACCTGCTCGAAGCGATGCCGGACGTAGTGGTCAACGTAGTGGACGCCTCCAACATCGAGAGAAACCTCTACCTGACCACCCAGGTGATCGACATGAACCTCCGCACCGTGGTCGCCCTGAACATGTACGACGAACTCGAGGCCAAGGGCGACAAGATCGACATCAAGCAGCTCGGCTGGCTTCTCGGCATTCCGATAGTGCCGACTGTCAGCAGGGACGGCAAGGGCATCCCGGAGCTCTTCGACACGGTCATAAAGATCTACACCCAGAGCGACCCGACTCTTGCGAGACATATACATATCAACCATGGTCCCGAGATTGAGAAGAGCATCGACCGCATCAAGCTGATGCTCCAGGAGAACGAGGAACTGCGCACCAGATACTCCACCAGATATCTGGCCATCAAATATCTGGAGAATGACTCCGATGTCGAGAGAATCGTCGAGAGCCTGCCGGGACGCAACTTGCTCATAGCCGCCCGCGTCGAGGAGCAGCGCAGGATCGAGGATCTCATGCATACGAACACTGAGTCCGCGATCGTGGATGCGAAATATGCGTTCATACAGGGAGCGCTCGCCGAGACATACACCCGGCACATCGAGAAGCGTCCCCGTCGCACCATCACCGACAAGATCGACGCCGTCGTCACCAACAAGTGGATGGCTTTCCCGATATTCGTACTGCTTCTGTACATAATGTTCGAGGCCACATTCGCCCTCGGCAACTATCCGATGGACTGGATCGACTGGCTCGTCGGCAAATTCGGAGAATTCGTAGCGATGTTCATGAAAGACGGCTGGCTGAAGGATCTCATGGTCAACGGCGTCATCGCCGGAGTCGGCAGCGTCCTGGTGTTCTTGCCGAACATCATGATCCTGTATTTCTTCATCTCGCTGATGGAGGATTCCGGATACATGGCCAGGGCCGCCTTCATCGTGGACAAGCTGATGCATAAGATCGGCCTGCACGGCAAGAGCTTCATTCCTATGGTCATGGGCTTCGGCTGCAATGTGCCTGCAATCATGGCCACCCGCTCGATCGAGAGCCGCAAGTCCAGGCTCATAACCATCGCGATCATCCCGTTCATGTCCTGCGCCGGCCGTCTCCCGATATTCGTGCTGATCGCCGGAGCGTTCTTCCCGGCCAATGCGGCCCTGGCCATGCTGGGCATATATCTGCTCGGAATAGTGCTGGCGATTCTCTCCGCAACGGTGCTCAGCCGCTTCGTGAAGGATGATGACCTGCCTTTCGTGATGGAGCTTCCTCCTTATCGCGTGCCTACGGGTAAGGCTATCTGGAGACATACCTGGGAAAAAGGAAAGCAGTATCTGCAGAAGATGGCTACCACCATCCTTATCTGCTCGATAATCATCTGGTTCCTTGGTTTCTTCCCGAGAAACACCGAACTGATCGATGCCCAGGCACGTTATGCCGAGCTCTCCGAGCAGCCGGTACTGACGGAGGACCTCCAGGCTGAGCTTGATTCCGTCTCCGCCAAGGTCAACGATCTCTATGAATACCAGCAGGAAAACTCCTATATAGGAATGCTGGGGCGTGCGGTCGCTCCTGTGATGAATCCTCTCGGATTCACTTGGAAGATGGATGTCAGCCTCCTTACTGGAGTGGCTGCAAAGGAGCTTGTGGTAAGTACTCTCGGCGTTATGTATTCCCAGGGTGCGAAGATTTCCCAGGGAGAGGACCTTCAGGACGACACGGCCCTCCAGTCTGCCTTGGTGCAGGCAATAAGATGGCCGGCGGCCCTTGCCTTCATGGTCTTCATATTGCTGTACTTCCCGTGCGTGGCTACCTTCGTGGCTATCAAGAACGAGACGGGCAGGTGGCGCTGGGCAATCCTCTGCTGTGCCTACACCATGGTCGTGGCCTGGGTATTCGCCCTCCTCGCCAACCAGATCGGCACGCTCTTCCTTTAGCGTAAGGGTTACATATATAAAAGTTAAGCAGCCGGCCTTTCACAAGGGCGGCTGCTCTCAACAACAATTAAAAGGATAACTCACTAAACTTGTTAACTATATGGCTTGATTAACTTTCATTAATCTTGATTTCTGATGCAAAGGTAATACGGCAGGCCTTTCGCGGCAATACTGAAAAGTTGGTATTTTCCCCGATTTGCCATACCAACTTATTTGAACAAATTACCAATTCTTGGTATCCTTAAAATGTTTTATCACAATTATTAAGGATTGCCCCGGTCCAGACAATGGCAAGGGATTATTGTCTCAAGGTCTATGGCAAGAGCCATTGGAAAGATTATACCGCAGAGCAAGTCTTTACCGGCTGGCTGTTCTATTATGACTGGTGGAGGGTTGTCCCATACAAGTTGAAGGCAAATGGGCGAATATTTCCTGGGGCAGCTACTGGCAGTGGGACCCTAAGGAGACTTGGGCTCTGGTGACGATACTGGTGTATCTTTCTGCTCTTCACGGGATATATCGCAGTTCGAGGGCTTTCCATTTGTTCTGCATCTTCGCCTTTCTGTCAGTGCTGATTACATACTTCGGTGTGAACGTAATTTTAGGGGGCATGCATTCATATGCTTGACGAAATGTAAATAAGGTCGAAATAGTATTGTATTTTGGTAGAAAACTATTACCTTTATTTCCAGAAATCGGATAACATATGACCCTAAACCGCTATCGAATTCCTTTTCTGGTACTAATATCGTGTGTTTTAGCTTCTGCCGGCTTGTCTGCCCAGACAGTCAGGACAGACAGCCTCGAGTTCAGCGTTTTCTTCAGGCAGGGACTTTCCGAAGTTGACCTCAATTTCAGGAATAACGGGAAGAATCTCCATGACTTCGCCGACACTGTCGCCACCTTGCTTGAAGACCCCCTTTCAGATTTGAAACATGTTTACATTGAAGGTGCTGCCTCTCCTGAAGGTGCGTCCGACCTTAATGTCAGGCTTGCCGGAGCCCGCGCCCGCAATATAAAGGAATGGCTCGTCGGGAATACCGTGCTCACCCCCGGTCAGATATCCACTGGCGGCGTCGGAGCCGACTGGGCCGGTCTCGCCAGACTTGTCGCCAAGACCGACTGGGAGTATCGCGATACCGTCTGCAACATTATCAGGACCACTCCGGTCTGGATCCGCAAGGACGGAGTCATCGTAGATGGCCTCAAGAAAAGGTTGATGGAGCTTAATGGCGGTACTGCATGGAACTGGATGTATTCGAACCTGTTCCCGGAGCTGAGGCAGGGCGGTGCTTCAGTCAAGTGCTATATCACCAGGGCCGCCGATCCTGTGGAGGCCCGGAGAGATACCGTCGTGATGCGCCAGGTCGATACCGTATATGTAATGGTGCCGGCTCCGGCGCCGACCGTATATATCCCTACAATTGAGAAAGACCTGCTGATGGCCGTCAGGACCAATCTGCTTGCCCCTCTCATGAACTTCGGAGTTGAGGTTCCCCTGGGCAACCGCTGGTCTGTCGGGGGAGACTGGTACTATACATGGCTGTGGAGGCACTGGTCCAAGGAACTTGACATGACCAACTGCATGCAGCTTCTCGGAGGAGGGCTGGACGTCCGTTACTGGCTTGGCGAAAGCCATGCCCCGGGCTCGCACAACAGGGCAAACCGTCTGCTCGGACATTCCGTAGGCGCCGATCTCTATGGTGGCTATTATGACTTCGAACGTGATTTCAAGGGGTATCAGGGCGAGTATTTCGGCCTGGGCTTCGATTATAAATACACAGCCCGTCTCAACAAGCGCCGCTATGGCCTCAGGATGGAATTCACCATCGGCGTAGGCTATATCCACAGCGACGCCCGCGAGTACAAGGTGTTCACTGCCGGCGGAGATGCTATCCGGACCGGAGCCACAAAGAACATTAACTGGTTCGGCCCGACCAAGGCCGGTATTTCGCTGGTAATTCCTATTACCCGCAATGTCGTACATGAATAGAATGAGGATTAAAGGATATTTTGACCACATCAGGTATTTCAGCGCAGCCGTACTGATCGTCGCTGGTTTGTTTTCAGCATCCTCGTGCAAACGAGTTCCCCTCCATGACCCGGAGTCGTCCATTTATCTGGAACTGAGTCCGAGGCTCGATGTCGGCATCGCCGTCCCGGACACGATCGACCTGCAGGCCAATCCGCAGTACAACAGCAAGCTGCATATCGCCACGCCATCCCGCATGGTGGCCTGTTTCTATGATTCCAAGACCCACAAGCTCGCAGACAAGGAGTATGTGGACGCTGAGGGCGGCTACATCTCGTCGCTTCCTGCCGGCACCTACGACATGCTCGTCTCTCAGCTCGGCACGAGCAGCACCCAGACGGAGAAGGACGGAGTCAGGGACGAAATGAGGGCCTTCACCTCCGACATCACCGCAAGCGCCGGCCGCTGGCGCCGCACTTCTGCGGACCCGCGGACCAAGGCGAACAATGACAACGTGATCGTCGAGCCGGATCATATCCTCGTCGCCAGGCTCGCCAGCGTGACGATTCCTGAAAATGCCGGTTCCGACGGGCCGTATGTCATCAAGGCTGACGCCGCTACTTCCCTTGATACATATTCATTCATAGCAAGGAATATCCAGGGCATCGAAAACGCCAGGACCGTCCAGGCCATGGTCACGGGCCAGGCGGGCAGCAAGTACCTCTGGGCGGGCAACTATCCTCTGACTCCTGCCAACCTGCTCACTTCTGCAGTGGTTGATCTGCCCCACAAATGTTTTTACGGAGTATATAACACCTTCGGAAACTTTTCCGGCAAGGTCTGCATAAATCTGATCATAATCGCCACCGATGGCCAGGAACATATATTCTCTTCGGACGTGACCGACCAGGTCAATAATCCGGAAAATACTGACCATGTAATATACATCGACGACCTCATCGAAATCACCGTCTCCGGCGATTCCGGCGAGAGCGGATATAATCCGACAGTGGATGAGTGGGATGATGAGATCATCGATATACCGATCAGCTGACAATTATATTAACATTAACAAATACCCTATTTATGAAAAACAGTTTTCTTTACTTGTTGGTTGCAGGTGTGGTAGTCGCATCCTGCGCCAAGTCAGAAACAGTTGATTCCGCCAAGGAAGTTTCTTTCGAACCTGCCAGTATTCCAGTTACAAGGGCTGCAGTTGCAACTACGGCGTTCCCTGATGACAACGTAATCTACGTGTCCGCTTCGAACAACAAGACCAAGTTCTTCGAGGGCAAGACCTTCAAGAAGGACGGCACTGTATGGAAGAATTTCGAGGGCGCAGTCCAGACTCCTCTCTACTGGCCTCTCGGCGGTGCAGGCAGCTTCGACTTCCTCGCCTACAGCACCACTCTTGACGCTACTGCAGTATGGGGCGACGGCGACCCTGCATCCGACGATGATGTGGCAGGTCTCGTAAAGATCACCTATCCTGCCAACTATGCTGCTCCGGCAGCAGGCGTGAAAGCCACCCAGGACGACCTTCTCTATGCTACCACTTCTTCTTCATCAAGGAATAACGCTCTCCCTATCGAGTTCAAGCATGCTCTCGCATGGGTCAACTTCATGGTTAAGTCAAACATCCCTGTAGACATAAAGAAAATCGAGCTCGTGGATGTTTTCACTGAAGGTGTCTTCACCATCGACCAGACTTCCAACACCCCTCAGGTTTCATGGGAACCTGGCGCCCGTGCCGACAAGGCAATTCTTACCTATGTGGATGACGATACAGAGAATGTATTAGCTTCAGTCGATATCGACGGCTCTGTCAATGCGCTTGATACAGACCATGCATTCGGCGACATGGGTATCCTTCTCCCTGCGCAGACTATCCCTAACTTCAGGATCACCTACAGCACTGACGGCGTAAACGACCTCGTCTATGTCGTTAACAGTGTGCGCAGTACTTGGGAGAACGGCAAGAAGTATACTTACAAGTTTGCCATGACTTTCAACGAGATTACTCTTGATCCAAGCGTAACTCTTTACGACGAAAGTACCGGAATGCCGATTAACCTCTAGTAATGGGTAACAAGATTATCAATATCGTGTCTGCTCTGCTCCTGGTTGCAGGATTTGCTTCCTGCGACCGGGAGGGGCGCATGATACCTGAGCCTCAGGAAGAGATAGCCGTATCTCCGGGCTTGCAGACACGCGCGGTAATCTCGGGCCCTGAAATGCCTGACGGTTTCCATATCTGGGTCTCATCATGGCTCAATGACGATGTGTATCCCGGCGGCGGACTGAACTATTTCACCGGCGTCGAGTTTGCCAAGGACGGCACTGAGTGGAGATCGGATCCGGCAAGATATTGGCCGCTGTCCGGCACCCTTGACTTCCTGGGCATAGCTGCGGATCCGGCTGAGCTGACCCTTGGATTCAACTGGGATTCTGCCAAGAATGTAAGCCGGGTCGAGGTTGATGTTCCGGATACATATGACTCGCAGTCAGAGGTGTTCTACGCTGCATCATACCCTCTCGAGGGCTTCCACGGCAGCGTTCCGATGGAGTATCACCGCAGCCAGGCCGTGCTTCGTTTCATGATCAGGACGGACGTGCTCGACCTGATAAAGGTCGATGACATCACTATCAAGGACCTTTATACGGCAGGCACCCTGACGGTTGAGGGAGACGGCCCGCTCAAGGCGAGCTGGGATTTCAGCTCGGCGACCGCTTCGGACCGCGCAGTCCCGAAGCCTTCGGCTACATATGTCTTCGAACCGGGAGGCTCCTTCGAGGAGTTCGGTCTGGGCATCTTGGTGCCGGAGCAGAAGAACAAGACGTTCACCATAACCTTCCGCCAGAGGGCCAATACCGGCATCGCCTGGGACTCCGACCTGGTGCTGGAAGAGACTTTTACCTTTGACGACAATTTCCGTATGTGGTTCATGGGCAAGCAGTATGTCTATAAAATCGACATTTCCCTTTCGACAATTACTGTCGAGCCTGTAATAGAAGACGGATTTATTTAATGAAGACAGCATATCATATAGTTTATTTCGTACTGCCGCTTCTTTTGGCTGCGGGAGCATGTTCGGAACATAACGGACCGGAATCGCAGGATCAGCCTGTCGCTGACCATGATTCCCCGATCGTCGTGGATATGCCCGGGACAAAGGGCGTCGATCCGTTGACGACCGCCACCCTTGTCGATTTCGACATGTCTGCCATATGGAATTTTAACGGGACTTCCACCAACACGTGGTACCTGAAGCAGGAGAAGGTGACCAAGTCCGGCTCGGTCTGGACCACGACCCCGCCTTCCTACTGGACGGTCACCGGCAACCTGAGTTTCTTCATGTATGCTCCTTCTTCCGCTTCATCCCCGGGCATAGAACCTGTATTCCCGACGACCGGGATGCCTGGAGTGCGATATACTCCGAGCGTGACCAACATCGAGAACCAGGCGGACCTGTGTCTGGCCCGTCCTGTCCTCAATGCTACCAAGCACATCGGTCCTGTTCCTGCCGAGTTCCACCACTCCCTTACGCAGATCTGGTTCGACATGAACTATAAGGGCACTCCTCCGGGAACGT
>Ga0256407_10004598_pt1 | contig 22881 bp, 16 predicted proteins | sample RumenRJG_04DNA_FD_193489 | JGI IMG/M metagenome (GOLD analysis project Ga0256407, IMG submission 193489) | Bovine rumen microbial communities from Lethbridge, Alberta, Canada - RJG_04 | ecosystem: Host-associated > Mammals > Digestive system > Stomach > Rumen | place: Canada: Alberta... | reverse complement strand
GCCGTCCAGCCCGAACGAGTCTGACGTCTCGGGAGAATAGACACGCGCCTCGGCCAGGACCTCGGCGACGGGATTGATGTCAAGGAGACGCTCCCGCAGCGCCTCGACCTTCATCTGTCCCACGGTGCGGGACGTCGCCATGACCTGACGGTTCACGTTAGAAGCGCACACGCGGTCGGAGTCGACGACCGTCAGATGCCCCACGCCGCTGCGCACAAGCGACTCGGCGCACCAGCCGCCCACGCCGCCCACGCCGAACACGGCCACGCGCAGGCGCGCGAGGGCGTCCACCGCCTCCACGCCCAGCAGTAGCTCGGTTCGGCTGAAAATCGTCTCTCTTTCCATTTCCATATCACTCACACGGGTCCAGAACGCTGCGTCCGCAGCGGCAGGAAGTGTATCATTTTCCCGCGCCGGCGGCAACACCGCATTGTGCTGAATGGGCCGTTTTGATATACTTGTTTCCGCACAGGCAAAGGAGCAATGAGATGAACAACGACGTTTCAAGAGCGGATGCGGTCAGCAGACGCGATTTCATCGGCTACGCCACGGCGTTCATGGCCGCCGCGGGCACGGGGCACGCGGCAATGGGCGGCGCGGCATCCCCGGTCCGGCTGCGCGTCGGGATCCTTTCCGACATCCACATCGTGGACACTGACGGGACGCGCGAGAACTGCGTGGCGATCGACATGTTCGAGAAGGCGCTTCGGCATTTCCGCGAGAGGCAGGTCGATGCCGTGCTGATCGCCGGCGACATGGCGGACGGCGGTCTCTCCAACGAGCTTCTGGCTGTCGGCGACGCCTGGCGCAGGGTGTTTCCGGACGGGAAGCGTCCGGATGGCGCAAAGGTCGAGAAGATATTCGTGGCCGGCAACCACGACTTCGAGGGCTGGCGCTACGCATCCGCGCGCAAGAAGCTCAAGTCGGAGGCGGAGGCGCACGCCCGCGCGATCGGCTGGAAGGAAAACCGCTTCAAGTTCTGGAAGGAGGCGTTTGACGAGGAGTACGTCCCGATGTACGTCAAGGACGTCAAGGGCTACAAGTTCGTCGGCGTGCATTTCAACGAGTTCTCGAAGAAAGGCGCGGTCGCCGCGTTTCTTGACGCTCACCGGGCGGAGCTTGCGGGGTCCAAGCCGTTCTTCTACACGCAGCACTACCATCCGAGGGCGACGTGTTCGGCCCCGTGGGTGTGGGGACAGGACTCCGGCGAATCAACCGCCGCGCTCAAGGCGTTTCCGAACGCGGTGGCCTTTACCGGACACTCCCACACGCCGCTCACCGACGACCGCACCCTCTGGCGCGGGGAGTTCACGAGCATCGGCACCGGCTCGCTCAAGTACCTGATCCCGTTCGGCGGACGCGAGAACTCGCGCATCTTCGGCGCGAAGGACATCGGCACCCAGCAGATGCCACATCTCAGCTGCAATGACGGCCACCACGGACAGGTCATGGCCGTCTATGACGACCGCATCGTGTTGGAGCGGCGCGATTTCGAAAACGACCTTCCGGCGGGACCGGACTGGGTCGTTCCGCTGCCGGCGAGCGCCGAGCCGTTCTCCGCGCGCGCAGAGAAGTCAACCGCACCCGAGTTCGCACACGGCGCAGCCGTCAAGATTGCGCGCATAAAGGGCGAGAACCGTGCAAAGAAGAAAACGGAGCAGATTGCGGTGACGTTCCCCAACGTGACCGGGCTCGACGGCGGTTCACGCGCGTTCGACTTCGAGGTGGTCGTGGAGGCCATTGACGTCGACAGGACGCAGACGTGGATGACGAAGAGGGTCTATTCGCCGCACTACTATTGGGCGCCGGGAAAAGACGACGCTACGGTCACGTGCCTCTTCGCCGTCGCGGAACTGCCGCAGCCGAACGGAAGGCTGGAAACGGCGCGCGGAAGGAAATTCCGCTTTGCCGTCTCGCCCGCAAACTGCTACGGGAAACAAGGCGCCGCCATTCGCTCAAAGTGGATCACCGGCGACTTCGCCTAGTCCGCGGCGCGCACGGATCGCGCGGCGCGATCAGCGAATTCCGGCTTCGACTTCTCAACGCCGTAGCCGCGGCCTATTTTTACGCGGACATCCCCGGGCACGATCTCGCGCGCGAGTTCGTAGCGCGTGCAGTCTACCCGGCGCACGCCAAACGTGGAGGTTTCGCGGAGGATTGCGGCGGCCAGAGCATCCGCCTGTTCAAACGGCGCGAGAACGATGAGGAGGTGTCCCGGACGCCCCTTCTTCATCAGGAGCGGCGCGAGCGACACGTCGAGCGCGCCGGCCGCGCGCAATTTGTCGCACGCGAACGCAAGATCCTCGCCCGTCATGTCGTCGATGTTGGCACGCAGTTCGGCAATGCGTCCGTTCGGCCCTCCTGCGTCCACGACAGGTGGGCCGAGCCGTCCCGGCGAGCCGCCAATAAACGCGCGCACGCCGTTCAGACGCCCCGGCACCTCGCGGTGGCCGAGACCAAGACCCGTACGCTCCACCGCAATCGGCGGCATAGGACCGAAGGCGTCCGCAAAATGGACCAGCAGCGCCGCGCCCGTGGGCGTGAGCAGTTCGCAGTCCGCCGCGCCCGAAGTGTACGGTACGCCCATGAGAATGCGCGCTGTGGCGGGCGCGGGCACGGGCAGGGTGCCATGCGCACACTTGACGAATCCGCCGCCCACTTCGGGATAGCTCGCCACCACGTGCACGGGCCCCAGATATTCCAGCAGCAACGCCACCGAGGCGATATCGCTGAGAGCATCGGCCATGCCCACTTCATGGAAATGGATTTCCGATACGGGACGCCCGTGCGCCTTCGCCTCGGCATCCGCAATGAGATCGTACACCGCCTGTACGTGCGCCTTCACGGCGTCCGACGCGTTGAGCGCCGCAATCTGGGCGGCGATGTCGGCCCGCGAGGCGTGATGGTGGTGGTGCGCGTGATCGTGGTCGTGCCCCGCCTCGTGGTCGTGATGATGGTGGTGGTCGCGCTCACCCTCGACGTGTCCATGGATGTGCACATCCACACGCGTGCCGACAAGCCCGCACACGGTCGCGGGATCCGCATGCACATGCACGCCTGGGATACCGAGCGCGTTGATGCGCGCGAGCGCGGCCACACGGTCGGGGACCAACTCAAGGAGCGCGGCGGTGAGCATGTCACCGGCCGCGCCCATTGTGCATTCGAGGTAGAGCGTCTTCATCCGTCAGGCGGCAACGGGCGTACGGCGACGCTCGAAGAACGAGAGCACGCCGAACACGGCGAGTCCCGCCGCGAGGATGATGCAACCGAGCACCGTGTCTTCACGGCTCAGGTCAAAGAAACCCTCGCCTTCCATCGCGGAATGCACACAGTCGACGGACCACATGAGCGCCGCGCCCCAGAACATGAGCATCGTGGTGAACACGGCGGACGTGCGGCGAACGCGGAAGTAGACGACCGTGAAGACAATCGCCGCAGCGATGGTCATCAACTCACACATTGGGCACAACCTTCCGGTGTTCGGCAATCTCGCTCACAACGACCATGCCGATCCACACGACGAAGAGGAGGACGGCCATTGACACGCCCACCGTCATGATCTCGTGGACCATCTCCTGCGTATCCGCAGGATTCTGCATCTTGGTGAGGAACGGCGGATAGAACGTGATCTCTCCGTGGTAGACATGCTCGATCGCGAGGAGGAACGAGCCTCCGAGCGCCATCTTCACAAGCCAGTGGAGCTTGCGGAGAAACGGATTGCGCGTTTTGTCTTCCGTTGTCTTCTGTACGACGGCCGCGACGGCTGCGCCGGCGAGAGGGGCTGTGAAACAGGCCATTATTTTTCCTTTCTTGCTGTGAAACGATTGGGAAAGCGTTAAATCTTGAAGTTCAGCTTCGCGAGATCGACGTCGACGAGCCCCAGCTTCGGCGCGGTCTTCCAGGCGCCGCGCGTGAAGTCGGGAATGTCCATCGAGCGCCCGCGGTTGTCGGCGGACTTCTCGGTAAGCTCGCACAGGCAGCACCAGCTCGCGAGGTCGTACACGTTCATGTCGAGCGGCAGGCCGTTCTGGAGGCAGTAGCTCAGGCGCAGCACCATGAGGAAGTCCATGCCGCCGTGGCCACCCACCTTCTTGGCGATCTCGCCGGCCTGCTTCCAGAGCGGATGCTTGTACTTCTCGCGGATCTCCTGCGTCTTCTTGTCGTCGAAGCCGTGCGCGCCCTTGCCGAGGCCGCCCTCGATCGCGATGCGCAGCGGATAGTCCTGCAACACGCCGCGCGTGCCCTGGATGAGGTTGAGGCGGCTGTAGGGACGCGCCGTGCCCACGTTGTGCTGCACCATGATGGTGCGGCCCATGACGGTCCTGATGATGGACGTGTTCATGTCGGCCATCTTCACCTTGAGCCCGCTGCGCCACGGGTCCTTCGCGTAGCGTCCCCTTCCGAGCTCCTCAAATCCGGCCTGCTTGGAGTCGACGCTCACGACGAAGTCGAAGCGGTCGCCGCGGTTGATGTCCATGTCCAGGCAGATGGGGCCGAGGCCGTGCGTGGGATACTGGTTGCCGCCGTGCTTGATATTGTGGCGCAGACGCCAGAAGTTCCAGTATCCGCCGCCGCCCTTCGCCTCGTTCCAGTCGGCGTAGTTGTACGTGCGCAGGTCGTGGATGTAGGCGCCCTCGCCGTGCGTGATCTCGCCGAGGAGGCCCTGGTGCACGAGGTTGAACGCCAGCATCTCGCTCTCGCCGTAGCAGCAGTTCTCGAGCTGCATGCAGTGGCGCCGGGTGCGCTCGCTCGTCTCCACGAGCTTCCAGCACTCGTCCACGGTGAACGCGCTCGGCACCTCGATCGCCACGTGCTTGCCGTGCTCCATGGCGTAGAGGGCGATCGGCACGTGCAGCTCCCACGGGGTGGCGTTGTAGACGAGATCCACCTCCGGGTCTTCGCAGAGGCGCTTCCAGTCGTCGGCGCCCTTGCCGCCGTAGACCTTGGGCGCAGGGGCCTTTTGGCCCTTCAGGTAATTCAAGGCCCTGTTGCGGCGCGCGGCGTTGATGTCGCAGATCGCGCTCACGTAGCCGCCCGGCACGAGCGTGAAGCCGGAGACGCCGGCCATGCCGCGCCCGAGGCCGATCACGCCCACGCGCAGGTTCGTGAGAGGCTTGTCGTGGTACGTCGTCATCATGCCGACGCCCGACAGGCCCGTGCTGTTCTGTGCGCGGACGTTACCGGCGGCGACGGCCGCCGCGCCCATCCAAAAAGCGCCTTTGAGGAAGTCTCTACGATTCTGGTCCATTTCTTGTTTTCCTTTCGCGCCAATATGTTACCATATTTTTGTCCGTTGTGGCAGAGTAATCTGCAAATTATTTCGCACGTATCAGAAGATATCCAGACGGGTCTACAGACACCCTGTGGCATCCGGCTTCATACGGCAACCCCATGCCATTAACGCCGTATGTGTCATACGGAACGATCTTGGCTTTTGCGGGAATCTCGATGACGAGCGAATCGGCATCGGTTGCATTGAGGATGTAAACAGGCTTGTCGAGCGCGCCCGTGCTGACCACAGTCTCGGCGGCATAGACGCCGAAGATGCGCTCCTTGTCGCTTTCGCCCTCGATGAGCGGGTAGGCAAGTTCGGGATGGTAGGCCCTGAACTTGCCGCGCTGGAGCGCGTCCACGTGCGCCGTGCCGAAGCGGCTCCAGTGCGCGATCATGTCGACATGGCGCGGATCGAGCCCGGAAAGCTTCATCGAATACTGGATCGTGGAGAACATCGCGCAGAGCACGTTCTTCGCGGCGGCCTCGGGCGTGTCCGTGGGATGCCATTCGAGGGGATCGGCGTGGACGGCGGTGTTCCCCGACGTGAGTCGGAGGTTCACGATCCCCCTCCTGTTGTAATGCATGTCCGCCGGACAGTCGCGCACGCGCAGCATGTTCGCGGCGGTGCGGATGGAGGGGCCGATGTACCGCTGCCGGAATTCGACCAGCACGTCCGGCTTGATCGCCGAAAGACGCGTGTAGATGTCGGAGATAAGCCGTTCCGTCGCCTCGGTCACGCTCTTGATGTCGCGCCCCTTGAAATCTTCGGCGATGGCAGGATCCCGGCCCTGCACCTTGATGGCGTCGATGAAGTCGAGCTTCACGCCGTCGATGTCCCATTCGCGCAGGGCGCGCTCGTATGTGGAAATCAGGTACTCGCGCACGTCCGGAAAGCGCGGGTCGAGGCAGTACGTCTTGAGCCGTTTGTTATGGTAGAGGTACTTGCCCTTGAAGCGGGCGTAGTTGGCGCTTTTCTCGCCCATCCACGGAACGGCGTACCAGAGCATGTACTTCATGCCCATCGCATGCACCCGCGCGACGTGCGCCTTGATGTCGGGGAAGCGGTTCTTGCTCTCCTGCCAGTCGCCGCAGAAGGCGTAGCCGCGGTTCGTGTCGTCCGTCTGCCAACCATCGTCGACGATGATGGTCTTCATGCCCATCCGGGAGGCACTGGCGCACTCGCGCTCGATCACGTCCTGATGGACGTCCTGGTGGAAGTTGTACCACGTGGAATAGAGCGGCGCGAACGCGGCGTCGGGCGCGGGGGACGGCGTGCGCCCCGAAACGGCCGTCATCCAATCCGCCGCCTCGCGGATGGCGTCGCACCAGAACACGTCGCGGGGGTCGATGCGCAGCTTCGCGACGAGGTGCGTGCGCTTGGCCACCTTCGCGTCGTAGTAGTGGAACGAGAAATACAGGCGGTTGTCCTCCTCGCGGATGCCGGCTTTCATCACGATCGGCTCGGACGACTCGGACGCGGCGAACGTCATGCGGTTGCGTCCACCGGAACTGTAGCAGGCGTAGAGCGGCATGGAGTGGCAGAAATCCGTCTCGCCCGCGCCCGGCAGGTTCTTCGGATCCCAGTACATGCCGAATTCGGAGCACTCTGACCACGGACGCCACGCCGCCACCGTGTCGCGTTTCGCGAAGTTGAACGAGAGGTTGAACGCGGCGGGGTACTCCTCGCTCCCGTCGCGCGTCATCTCGACGACGGCGTATTCCACGCCGGACGCATCCGCCTCGCGGCGGAAATCGACTTTCCAGCCGTTCCGCTCGCGGCACATGAGCTTCACGTCGCCGACGGAGAAGCCGCCGAGCGTCATGTCGGGGGCCGCCTCCGCACGCAGCGTGCCGGCGGCCAGGCCTGCGACGGCCAGCGCACATGCCGCCGCCACGTGGAGTATCCCTTTCATGTCCATCTGAACCTTCTTTCTGTTTCGTTGTTAGTCAGTCAGCGTCTGCACGGCACATCCGCCGTGCCTTGCAGAAGAGCCTTCAGGTAGCCGTTCGCGAACAGGCGACCGAGCGTGAAGTACCCTGGCGTTCCCTCCTGGGTGAGAACCCTGTCGTACGCCATCTCCGGCACGTGGTCGCCGCGCACGGGCACGTCCAGCCCAAGCCTGCGGTATGCGCGCATGAGCGCGAACTGATCGACATCTCCCTGGTCGTGGAAGAGCTCCGTGAAGTCGGTCTTGTCGCCCTCGACGTCGCGTATGTGGATGAAGGCGATGCGCTTTCCGAAATGCCGCGCCGTCTCGGCGAGGTCGACACCCATCAGCTTGAAATTCGCCTGGCAGAACGTGACGGCGTTGGACGGCGAGGGATAAATGGCGTAAGCGCGGTCGTATGCCTCGATGTATCCGAATATGCGCGCGTAGCCACCGAGCGACTCGAGGCACGGGTCGTCGGGGTGAAGCCCCATGCGTATGCCCCACTTCTCCGCGGTCGGCATCACCGCCTTGATGAAATACTCGTAATTAGCCCACACCTGCTCGTGGGTAAGGATGAGGTTTTCCTTGACAGGACTAACAGGATTGACAAGATGTTTTAGCCGTGTAGAACATGAAGAACTTGTAATGGAGAAGTAGGTTGCCTTTGCTCCGCCACGACCTTCGCGCACGCCGGTGCGCGACCAGCCCTTCCCGACCATGAAGTTGTAGCAGAGCAGCTTGATTCCCAACCGTCCCATTGACTCCAGCAGCTCGCGGTAATGTGCCAACGCCTCTTCCCGTCCCCCATTTCCCATTCCCCGTTCCCCAAACTCCTTGATCGGCGTCATGCTGAAGGGATCGCCTTCGAGTCCCACGACCGTGAGCCCGGCGGACTTGAGTCGCCCGACGATGGACGCGAGCGTCTCGAATTTCCACGGATCCGGCAACCCCGTCAGATCGGGATTCACCTTCACGATGACGTCGGTGATCCCCATCTGGGGGCAGAGCTTCCACAGCGGATGCGGCGTCGGCGGAACAAATTCAACGAGTTTCATTTCACTCCAAGCCTCGAACTACGTGGCCCGTCTCTCAAAGAAGATCGTCAAGGGCTTTACCGGAACAGCCTGCTTCCCAGATGCGCCGGACCTCGCCGTGCGTAAGCGTGCGCGTCCAGATCGCGACGTCATCCACGTCGCCGACAAACGGGTACTTGTACTTGCCCGTGCCGTCCTGCCCGATGCAGAACGGCAGTCCCGTCTTGAAGGCGATGTCCGAAAGGTCGTCCGCGACGCAGTAGAGATAGCCGTCCTTGCGTCCCTGGTAGAGGCGCACGACGCCGTCTGGGCTGCGCGTCCCCGCGTAGAACACCCATTCGCCGAAATCGGGGTTGTACACGCCGAGGTCGTACCGCTTCCTGCCGACGCGCCCGCAGTTCAGCAAAAAGCCATGGCAGTTGAATCCCTTGACCCTGCAACTGTAGCCAGACGTGCGCGACATGTCAACGCGGTCAGGCGCGATGAGCGCGATTCCCGGCCTCGATCCCGCGCTCCAGTCCTTGTTGCCGAGAACCACGGGATCGCCCACCTGCTTGCCGAACGTGCGCACCCACAGGGCGAAGGAGAACTCCGCCCCGTTTTCGAACTTCAGCGCCTCGGACCCCTTCAGGCATACGCTCCCCACCTCGTTCGTGCTGGCGGAGACGCGGAGTGCCCCGCCGAACTTTCCCCCGTCCTCAAGCAGTTTCGCCTTGCCACGCATCTCAATTTGATCGCTCGGTAGGGCGGTCGCCCCGCGACCGCCGCCAAACGGCAAATACACCGCCAATCCGTCCTTCAAATCCCGCTCCTTCTCCGGCGGCACGGCGGAATCTCCGCGCACCTTGCCGTCGAAACGAAACTTCGAGACATCCACGCCGAAGTGCGCAAGCGCCGTCGGCGCGGCGTCGTAGTTGTGCGGCACGCCGGGGATGCGACCCTGCGCGACGCGGCGTCCGGCGACGATGAACGGAATCGTGTAGCACTGCGTGGTCAGCTGCCCGTGGTAGCGCTCCCACCCACCGTGGTCCGCCGTCACGATCACGAGCCAGTCCTCCTCCGCGAACGTCTTGCGTAATGCAATGGCATTCAACACACCGCCGATCTCGTCGTCGCACACCTTCAGCGCCGCGTGGTACTCCTTCGCGTAAGGATAGTACCCAAAGCCGTGTCCCGCGTGGTCGGGACGGTCGATGTACCACATGATGGCGTCCGGCGCGTCGTCGCGCGACACGATCCCGGCGAGTTCCTTCGCGTTCGGGGCGTCGCGGTCAAAGATGAACTTCACGCCGTAGTCGGGGCTCATGCGCAGGTCGCCGTACCACGAGAAGATGTGCAGCGGCCTGGTGCCGGGACGCAGCTTTGCGAGGCGGGCGAGCCAGGTCGGCAGCCGATCCGACCGCGTCCCGCGGCTCAGCAAGTCGGGATTCCACGAGATGCCCGTCTTCTTCACCGTCATGCCCGTCGCGATGGCGACGTGGTTCGGGGCGCTTTCGGTCGAGCCGTCGCGGATCGTACTGGCACCAAGCGACCATGCGCATTTGTACCCCGGTTGCCACTTGCCCGCGATAAGCCGCTGGAGGTTCGTCATTCCCAGATTCTCGACCGCGTCGCCCCGAAGTCCGTCAAGCATGATCACAAGCGCCTTTGGCCTGAGCGGGCTCTCCGCGTGCGCCGTGATCGACAGCACCGCACCCGCCGCCACAACAAGAGTGACGGTCATCTTACCGCGAAATGATATTGATTTCATTGCTGTTGTTTCTCCATCATTACACAATGGCTATCTTGACAGGCGCAGAGTTCTCGCGGGCGACGATAGACGTAGGGCGAATCCTTCGCGAACCTGTACTTCCCCGGCTCCGGCTCGTTGGCCTGCCAGTAGAACGGCAGCGTCGCCAAGTTGAACGCCGCCGCGAAACGCTCCCTGTACGCGGCGGCATGCTCCGCGCCGTTTTTCGTCTCGGCGAGGCCGAAGAGATTCGCGCCGTACTTGAAGTCGTGCCGCGTCTGGCGTACCTTCACGTGGACGTTCTCGCACGGACGCCCTTGCGCGTCCGTGAAGAGAAGCATCACGTCGCCCTTGCGGTTCGTCTCGATGCCGGCCTTCACGCGCGCGTCCATTTCGGACGCCTGTTCGTGGAAGTACCGCATCACGGCGTTCCGGTCATACTTCATCGCCGCCCACAGCGGCGCGGTGATGCCTGCTCCCGCCAGTATCACGGCATTGCGCAGGAACTCGCGTCGTCCCGTCCCTGTCGCAGAAATCACTGCGCATGGCATTGTTTGCTTCATGACTGAGGATCCTTTCGTTCTAGTTTCGCCTTGTTGTTGAAGCCTTCTGTCGGTAGTTATCGCCGTTCTGCAACCGTGGCGAATTCCGCGCGCTTCTTCGTGTAGTATTCCCAGAAGGCGCGTTCCTGCTCGTTCCACGCGGCGCCCTCCTCGTAGTCGCCGCAGAACGGGACGCAGAGATCGACCCAGCACGCGAGCACGCGCTTCTCCGCGTCGGTGATTCCCTTGGAGTGGCCCTTGTCGAGACGTTCCGTGAAGAGGCGGCTCGTGCGCGAGCCGTACTTGAGCGGCGGGATCAGCGTCGGCTCGGACGCCGAGCTGACCCAGTTCACGTACCCGTTCTTCGCGTAGGGATCGGCCACCCAGCGTCCGTTCCTGTCTTTCATGTTGCCGTTGAGGTATGTGGGCTCCAGCTGATGCGGTATGGCGAGATGGTTGAATGGCGGCGAAACACGCCGCGCCTGCGTGAGCGACAGATACGCGCGCGACCAGTCGCGGCACGAGAGCTGGTCGCGCACCGGCTTGCCCGTGAGGTCGGGGATCCCCGCGTTGCTGTACGGACTGTGGCAGCGGACGCACCGGCGCTCGAGGATTGGCTGGACGTCCTTCGCGAAGCTGAACCCGCGCTTCGGGAGCTTCACCTCCGCGACCGCGTCCAGCGCGGCGGCCTTCGTGGCCTTGAAGTCCGGCGTGGTGTTCGCCGACTCATGGCATCCCACGCAGCTCGCCGTCTCGCCGGGCTGCAGGACGGTCCAGCTCCGCATCGTCTGCACCATGCGTCCGTTCTCGTCGAGCAGCTGGAAGTAGATCGGCGTGCGCACAGGCGCCTTGAACGCGACAGAGCCGTCATCCGCCACGGGCACTTCGCCCAGCACGCGCTTGACGTCCCACGTGCAGTTGCCAAGCGCGGGCGGAGTGGACGAAATGCCCCCGCCGCCGGGGCCGCCGTTGCTGTTGTAGCCGATTCCCGCCTGGCGGAAGTCGAGCGACACCACGCGCATCGACTTGACGGTTCCCCGCTTGACGCCCTTCATCGCCTCACCGACGTACACATCCTGCACCGCCACCATCCCGGTCTTCAGCGTCTCGTCCGGACGGACGGACGCGACCTTCGGAAGCGTCCGCGCGCACACGGGCACGGGCCGTCCGCACGGCGGCTTGCCGTCCTGCGCGACGAGGAGTTCGCGCGCGCCGTCAACGTCCGTCCAGTACAGCGCAAGCGGCGCCTTCTGGTCGCGGGAGATCGGACGCCCCCTCTTGTCGCGCCGCCATCCCAGCGGCAGATACGACAGCACCACGTCGCGCTCCGTGACGGGATACGGGTATGCGGCGATGCTCCCGTGCTGGCCGTCAATGTCCACGCCCTTCCGCGCCTTCGCGCGGCGGAGGGGCGCGAGCTGCCACGCGCCGTCCGCCTCCTCGCGGCCCTCGCGCGGATCGAACCGCATCAGCTCGCCCGGCTGGGCCGTGTGGTGTCCAGTGCAGACGCCGAAGAAGAGCGGGCTCCCCGGCACGGCGCGTGCGTGGACAAGCGACGTCGGGAACCACGAGTTGCCGCCGTAGAGCGCCCGCTGGTTCGTGCCGTCGGCGTTCATCGAGAAAAGCGGTTGCGGGAACATCTGCGAGCGGTCGTTGTAGTCCCAGCGGGTATACAGGACCCGTCCATCCCACGCGAGCGTGGGATAGTTGTCGTGGACCTGGTCGAACGTGATGCGCGTGATGTTCGAGCCGTCCGCCTCGCAGCGGTAGAGGTTGCTCACCTCGTTGCGCAGCACGCAGTCCACGACCTGGATGCAGCGCGTCGAGTTGAAGAGGATGCGTCCGTCGGGGAGATAGCACCCCTCGTAGTCGGCGACGGCCTTGCCATACGTAAGTTGGCGCACGCTGCGATCGGCGAGCGTCATTTCGTAGAGATGGAAGTCGTCACCCTTCTCGCTCGCCTTGAACGAGTAGAGAATGCGCGTTCCGTCCGGCGAGACGTCCACGTCGCGGAAACACCCTTCCGCAGTTTCGAGGAGGACAGTCTCCTTCCACAGTCCCGAAGGATTGTATTCCGCCATGCAGAGGGACGATCCGATCGCGGCGTAGTTGTGCCATCCCTTCGCGTCGCTCAGCGCCTCCGTGTACGCATAGTGGCTTCCGCCCATGACGTAGTGCCGACAATAGACCCACTTCTTTGCGAACGCGGCGACCGGAGCGAGACGCCTCTCGCGCCGCGCAACGCAGTCTTTGCAGTATTTGGCATCTGTCTTGCCTTTCGGCAGGCCACCGTCCTGCTCCAGCCAATCCGCCATCAGTTCGTCCACCGGCCGCGTACCTCCGGCAACGAACGCACCTGTCATGAAAAGCAGCAGCACATGTAGTCTGTTCAGCATGGTTCTTCCTTATGTAAGCATCTGGACGCGGGACTCTTCGTCCTTGTTGAGGACCTCGACGAAGTACGGGGCGTGTCCGCCGCGGCAGAAGAGCCCGTGGACGGCACCGGGACCGTCCGAGGCGATCACGTCGCGGATGAGCCGGATCATCGCCTTCGTGATCCGCAGACCGGGGATAAACACCGGAATGCCGGGCGGATACGGCACGAGGAACTGCGAGGCGATACGCCCTTCGGACAGCTCGATCTGCACGAGCTCGCCGTCGCAGAGCGCCGCATCGCGCGGCAGCGCAACAGGCTGTCCGGACACCGCCTCCAGGATGCGCCCTCCCCCAGTCGTCGCCGGGGGCGCGCCGATCAGGCGGGCGTTCTGTCGGCAGACGCGGAAGAGATACTCGAAATGCTCCTCCATCGTGCCCGCCGTCACAAGGAACAGCACGGTGGTGGCGCTCGACTTCTCCCACTGGATGTGCGCCTTGAGGAGCGCCTTCTTGAAGGCGGCGCAGGCCGTCGGCGACTTGAGCTGCAGCACGATCTTGAGCGGGTCCTTCAGGTAGCCGACCGCACGCCAGTCCGCCGCGCGCCCGGCGATCTCCTCCAGTCCGGCGAAGCAGGCGTTCTCCGGCTTGCCGCACACGTCGGACACCCGCTTGCGGAACGCGGCCGTCCATCGCAGACGCTCGTCGATCAGCTTCAGCCCCTCCAGACGCATCTGCACGCCCGCCACGTCGAGTGCCGCGAGGAACGGGTAGTGCGGCGAGGTGGAATGCCAGTAGCGAAGAATCTCGTGCAAATCGTGCGAGAACTTCTCGTAGCTGCCGCGCCCGTGGAGCGTGAAGCGTTTCCGCAGCCAGCGGAACGCCGGCGAGGAGTCGTCCTCCAAAAGCTGCTTGAAGCGCGTGGCGACGTGGATCATCGACGCCTGCGAGAACGCCGCGAGCGTCTTGTGGGTGGACTGCACCGAGAAGTGCGCGCCACACGTCTCGTTCACCGCGTTGTAACGCACGGTGTCTCCCTTCCCGCGTCCGAACGTGTAGAACGGGTGGAAGTTGAGGTGCGCGGCCCATGCCTCGTCCGCATAGAACAGCACGCCCGCCTTCTCGCAGAGGCGCGCGATCTCCCACACGGGGTAGAGCACGCCCTCGTAGGTGCAGGTAGTGAGAACGAGGAGCCGCGCGCCGGCGGCCGACGCCAGTTCGCGCTGGATGTCCTCGAGGGCCACAGGTCCCCACACGCCCAGCCGGGCGTTCCAGCGAGCGGGCAGGTAGCGCGGCACCGCGCCGGAGGTCACCACGGCGTGGTGGACGCTCTTGTGGCAGTTGCGGTCGATCAGCACCGTCTCGCCCGGACGCAGCAGCGTCATCAGCATCGCCTTGTTCGAGGTGGACGTGCCGTTCGTGATGTAGCAGCTCTGCGCCGTGCCGAAGATCTCGCTCGTGAGCTTCTGCGCCTCGGAGAGGGGCGTGCGTGCCTCGGGGCTGGAGAGGTCGCCCAGCGACTCCACCGACACGGAGAGGTCGGCGCGGAAGATCGTCCCGCCGTAGGACTCGAAGAACCCGCGCAGGAACGGCGACGTGGAGAACGCGCGCCCGCCGTTGTGTCCGGGCGTGTGCCAGTTCGTGCCGGCCTTCGTGGTCACGTACTGACGGAGCGCCGTGGAGAAGCGCGGCATCCAGAAGCTCTTGAAGAGATGCACGATCCGCTCGCGGCACTTCGCCGGATGCGTGAAGACGGCGAAGTCCTTCTTCGTCCAGCGGCGCGCGGGGAGCGCCACCTCGGCATGTCCGCGCCACGTGACCACCACCTTCGGGATGGCGGGGAAGAAGAGCTTCATCCAGGCGCGGAGCGGACGCCCCTCGATGTCGGCGGACATGAATCCGTCGTCGATGAGGAACAGGCAGCACGCGCGCCCGGCGTCCGTCAGCACCCCGCGCGGCCCGCCGCTCGTGAAGAGCGCCCGCGCCAGGTCGTCCGGCGCATGGACGGTCACGAGCTTCAGCGGGGGATAGTCGAGCGGGCTGCGCGCGTCGAACGTCTCGCGGCAGAAGTCGCGGAACGCATCCGACAGGCCGTACTCCACCACCGGCAGGTTCTTCGCGTCCAGCCGGTGTGGCGCGTGGAGATAGAAAACTGTCAGAGTCCTGATCATTGCGTGGCAGACCTTTGCGGAACCATCATTCGCGCCATTTGCGAGCCAAGTTGCACGGCTTGGCAGAACTCGCAGAAACAGCCCTGCGCGTCTGAAAGATTCGGCGCGTCTAGTATGCCAAATCCACACCCGCTACGCAAGCAGGAAATTCGCAACGACTTATCTGACGAACAGATGGAAGCCCTTGGACGGCACGAGCTCAAGCGTGTCATCGTCACCGTCCTGCGTGACCTGCACTTTCCAGCCAAACACGGTCGCGCGCGCCCGCCCCGTGATCGGCTGGTCGGACGTGGCGATGACGATCGGATCGCGTCCCGTGATGCTTTCGGGATTGGTAATCGCCACGCCTGCACCCGAAACATCGAGCGCCACGCCCGTGAACGTCAAGGGATTGCCGACCACCGCGGACAGCGTACCTGTAATGGTGAGCGTGCCGTTCCTGACCTTTCCCGCGCCGGAGAACGTCCCGCACGTGACGGTTTTCCCGCCGAGGTCGAGAATTGTCCCTTGCGCAAGATAGACAGAGCCAATGGTGGACGACTGTGCGGAAACCACCAGCGTGCCGTTCGACACCACAATCGAACTCCATGCAGACCCTACTGTCGTAAGTTTGCCACCACCCGTCTTGGCAAGCATGATGTTGCTGGCGAAGGTGATGCCGTTCATCGTGGCTGCGATGCCGTCTGCGACGGCGAACGTGAGCGTGGCCTCCGCGCCGGAATTCGCGACCGAGGCCGTCGCACCAGACGCCAGCGTGAATCCGCCTGAAACGAGGTCGTGCCCCGCGAGATCAATCGTGACGCCGTTCGCAAGTGTCATCAGGCCCAGCGGACTCCAGTCACAGGCGGCGCTCAGCGTCACGGAGTTCGTCAGCGTAATACCCGCCCAGTCCTGGACGGCGATGCCCGCCGGCAACGCGAGAAGCGGCGAGTCCTGTCCAACCAGTACGGTCGTTACGGCAGTCGGCGTGGTATCCGCCACGAGATTACCGTCTGCATCGAAGCATTCCCAGTTGGCCGCCACGGCGAGGTCGGCTTCCGCCGTCACCACACCGCCCTTCCACCGCGCCGTCGCGGCGACCACGCGCTCGACGCCGCCCGTCGCCAAGAGCCCGCCATGCGGGTAGAAGATCGTACCGGACACCTTATCGTAAAGCGCGGCCACGCCGTTCGTGGCGACGCACGGCTTGAAGTCGCGCACAAGGAGCGGATTCGCCCCATCAGCGTCGCATGACAAGATCTTCATGCCGTAAAGGCGGGCCTTGCTGTAATTCTGGGCCACGCGGGCGATGTCGTTGGCAAAGATGTACATGTTCAAGCCGGTGTTGATTTCATTGGTTCTTGTCAGGTTGACCTTTTTCCCGTTATTGACGGTCAGCGTCTGACTGCCCACAAAAATGGATGCCTCCGCATCGTATCTGGTGCCGGCCACGTATGTGCCACCGTAGTTGTTCACCCATGCCCCATACTGCAGATCCATCCTGGATTCGAAAGAATAGAACGGCATGAAGCGCGTATCCGAGTTGCTTGCCTTGCGCGAACCAAGCAGGCACACGTCGCCGCCGATCTCTTTCCATGCAAACGACGCCTTGGCCTTGATTCCAGGCTTGCCGACGATGCCCGTATCGACATACAGCGAGCCGTCGGACTCCACATACTCGACGAATTTCGCGGGAGAAGTCTTATCCTCCGCGCGAAGCCTTCCAGCCGCCGGGTAGAATATCTTCTTTGAAATGTCGTCATAGAGCCCCGCGATGCCGTCCTTGATGCAGGGTCTGAAGTCACGCACGAGCTGGTAGTCGCCGTTCTCGTCCGTCTGTTCGATCGTCATGGAGTAGAGACGCACTTTCGCGTAGTGTCCGGGATTGCCGTTGAGGTTCGCGGCCAGCGCATAGAAATTGACGCCCGTGTCGAGAGCGCCGACGACAGTTCCGTTGCTCGTTTGCCCCGAATAGTCTCTTTCCAACCCGTTCCGTCCGTTCCTTGTCGCCTTGCACGTTCCGTTCGTGGTGATCTCGGATGCAAGTACGTACATCTGGTCCTTCGCCATGTCCTCGAACAGCGTCTGGTAACGTCCGCCGTAGCACGTCATCCAGCGCCAGTTTTCACCGTTATAATGCCGCCGGATCATGTACAAATAGGAAGTGTTCGACGATCCTCTCGCGCCAAGAACGACATATCCGCCATAGTTATCGTTAACAGACACGTTAGATTCGGTATAGACGAGCTTGGCCGTGGCCTTCGTGCCGGACCTGGCGTTTACCTCCGTGTCGATGTACTGCGTGCCGTCGGCCTCCACGTATTCGACAAAGGCATCAGGAACGCCCTCCGTATCCGGCGGCGCAATGAGGTCGAACCCCCGTCCGAAGAAGATCATGCCCGAAACGCTGTCGTAAAGGCCAGCCCTTCCGTCCTTCATGCACGGCGTGTAGTCGCGCACGGGCTGGTAAACGCCGTCGCCGCCCGTCTGCTCGATCGTCATTGAGTAGAGACGCGCCTTCGCGTAGTGTCCGGGACTGCCGTTGAGATTCGCGGCCAGCGCATAGAAATTGACGCCCGTGTCGAGAGCTCCGACGACAGTTCCGTTGCTCGTTTGCCCCGAATAGTCTCTTGCCGACACGTTCCCTCCGTTCCTCGTCGCCTTGCACGTTCCGTTCGTGGTAATCTCGGATGCAAGAACGTACGTCTGGTCCTTCGCCATGTCCTCGAACAGCGTCTGGTAACGTCCGCCGTAGCACGTCATCCAGCGCCAGTTTTCACCGTTATAATGCCGCCGGATCATGTACAAATAGGACGTGTTCGACGATCCTCTCGCGCCAAGAACGACATATCCGCCATAGTTATCTTGAAGAGACGTGTTAGATTCGGTGTAGATGAGCTTGGCCGTGGCCTTCGTGCCGGACCTGACGTTTACCCCCGTGTCGATGTACTGCCTGCCGTCGGCCTCCACGTATTCCAGCGTTTTGTCCGGATCGGCGTGGACTGCAACAGTGCTGCCGGCGGTAAGCGTGCCCGTCACCGGATAGAAGATGTCGCCGGACACCCGATCCCACAGGCCAACCCGATCCCCCTTCTTGCACGGCACAAAGTCGCGCACGAGCTGATAAACGCCATTGGCGTCCTGTTGCCAAATCTTCGTCCAGTAGCAGCGAGTGCCGGAAGGACACTTATTCGCGACAGCTCCACTTGACGTGCCGTGGTTGGCGAAAAGATACATCGTGAATCCAGAGTTATATGCACCCTGAGCCGTTGTATCCCTTCCACCCGACTTTCCATTGACTGTAAAGTTGAAGTATCCACCGGAAGTGATTTCAGTCATTATGGCATACTGAACATCATTTGCCGGCAACGTAGGAGTATAGGTGGAACTGGGGTTGTTCCAGTTCGCTTTATACCCCAGATTCCAGCCGAACTTATAGGCATGGCAAAGCAGAAATCGTCCGTCTGAACCATTACGTGCTCCAAGGAAACAGACGTCTGTCGAATCGGAAATGCCTTTCCACATCATGCCGATGCTGGCTTTTGTACCAGCCTTTCCGATGATCCCGGTGTCGATGTACGCAGATCCGTCGGTCTGCACGTAGTCGAAGATTTCATCCGGCGTATCCGCGAACGCGGAGTGAACCGCAACCGCCGCCGCGACGAACGCCGCACGAATTGCGAATGATGATTTCTGATGGAACTTCTTCATCGTTTACCTCCTCTATTCAGCTCTTTCGTAAAATCGTTTTTTCCAACCTTCTCCATTATCAAGCAACTTCACTCGACAATGATCATCACGCCTTTGGGCGGGGCAACGAGGTCCGTTTTCGAGAGCGAGAAGTAAACCGTGTCGGAAACTTCATCGTAGAGGCCGACCCGTCCGTCCTTCATGCACGGCTTATAGTCGCGCACAGTCTGATAGACGCCATTGGCATCGGTCTGCTCGATCTTCAATCCATAGCAACGCGCCTTGGCAGAGAGCGCTCCCGCAGTCCCGTTTCTGTTGTTGGTGAAGAGATAGAGCGAAAGTCCGCTATTGTACGGCCCGGGATCCGCCGTATAATCGTGCGTCTTAGTGCTTTTTCCGTTCAGTGTGGTCTTGAAGGTTCCGCCCGCCACGACTTCCGATATGACTTGACAGCGATCGGTAGTGGCGTCGAAAGTCTGATTGTACCGGTTCTTGTATCCATCCGTAATCGTAGCGTTTACTGAACGATAGGCAAGCAGATAGAACTTATTGTTGCTTCCCCATGGATCGCTGTTGTCGGCACCGAGCAATATGATTGACGAGCTGCCAAGTTCGTTGAACTTGAAGTCGATTTCAGCCTTCGTACCATCGCGCCCGACCACCCCCGTGTCGATGTACTGTTCCCCGTTGGAGGTGACGTATTTCAAGAACTTGTCGGGAGCGCCGCGGGCGGACAGCACCCTCGCGCCTTCGGCGGAAAATTCATTCGCGCCAAGCGAGAAATAGACCGTGCCCGAAACGCTGTCGTAAAACCCCGCACTGCCGTCCTTGATGCATGGAATGAAGTCGCGCACGAGCTGGTAGTCGCCATTGGCGTCGGTCTGCCAGATTTTCATGGAGTAGAGACGCGCCTTCGCGTAGTGCCCAGGATTACCGTTGAGGTTCGCGGCCAGCGCATAGAAATTGACGCCCGTGTCGAGAGCGCCGACGACAGTTCCGTTGCTCGTCTGCCCCGAATAGTCTCTTTCCGACACGTTCCCCCCGTTCCTTGTCGCCTTGCACGTTCCATTCGTGGTGATCTCGGATGTAAGAACGTACGGGCGGTCCTGTGCCATGTCCTCTAACAGCGTCTGGTAACGTCCGCCGTAGCACGTCATCCAGCGCCAGTTGTCACCGTTATAATGCCGCCGGATCATGTACAAATAGGAAGTGTTCGACGACCCTTTCGCACCAAGAACGACATATCCGCCATAGTTATCTTGAAGAGACGTATTAGATTCGGTATAGACGAGCTTGGCCGTAGCCTTCGTGCCGGACCTGGCGTCTACCCCCGTGTCGATGTACTGCGTGCCGTCGGACTCCACGTATTCCAGGAGCTTGTCGTAAGCACCGCGGGCGGACAGCACCCTCGCGCCTTCGGCGGAGAAGTCTTTCGTACCACGAGAGAAATAGACCATGTTCGACACCTTGTCGTAGAGTCCCGCCCTGCCGTCCTTGATGCATGGCCTGAAGTCACGTACAAGGAGGTAATCGCCATTGGAATCCGTCTGCTCGATCTTCAATCCATAACAACGCGCTTTGGCAGAGAGTGTTCCCTTCGTACCGTTTCTGTTGTTGGTGAAGAGATAGAGCGAAAGTCCGCTATTATACGGCCCGGGATCCGCCGTATAATCGTGTGTCACAGTCGATCCGTTCATTGTGGTCTTGAAAGTTCCGCCCACCACGACTTCCGATATGACTTTACAGCGATCGGTTGTCGCGGCGAAAGTCTGATTGTATCGTTTCGCGTATCCATCCGTGATCGTACCGTCATACGAACGATAGGCAAGCAGATAGAACTTGTTGTTGCTTCCCCATGGATCGCTGTCGTCGGCGCCGAGGAAGATGATTGACGAACTGCCAAGTTCGTTGAACTTGAAGTCTATTTCAGCCTTCGTACCATCGCGCCCAACCACTCCCGTGTCGATGTACTGCGTACCGTCGGACTCCACGTATTCCAGCATTTTGTCCGGTTCGGCGTGGACTGTAACAGTGCTGCCGGCGGTGAGCGTGCCCGCCGCCGGATAGAAGATGTCGCCGGACACCCGATCCCACAAGCCAACCCGATCCCCCTTCTTGCCCGGCACGAAGTCGCGCACGAACTGATAAACGCCATTGGCATCCTGCTGCCAGATCCTCGTCCAGTAGCAGCGAGTCCCCGAAGGCGATTTATTGTTTGCGGTACCACTTGTTTGGCCTTGGAGCGCAAACAAGTACATGCTGAACGAGGAACTCCAATTTCCCGTATCGCCAGAGTTTGGGTTATGTGTATACGACTTGCCGTTCACGGTAATCTTGTAAACTCCAGTTGCGTCGATCTCGCTCTGCACGGAATAGAACGTGTCATCGGCCGGCTTCGGATTAGTCACCACGGCAGACGATGTATAATAGGACCTGTAGGCTAGATTCCAATTCCCGCCGTAGGCGTGGCAAAGCAGAAAGCGTCCGGTGCTGCCGTTACGTGCACCCAAGAAGCAAACATCCTTCGTCCCACCGCCATTATGCCACATCATGCCGATGCTGGCTTTTGTACCGGTCTTCCCGATGATCCCGGTATCGATGTACGCAGTTCCGTCGGTCTGCACGTAGTCAAAGATTTCATCCGGCGTATCCGCGAACGCGGAGTGGATCGCAACCGCCGCCGCGACGAGCGCCGCACGAATTGCCAGCCTACTGATGGGTACTTCGTAGAGTAGAGACCCACGCCTCGGCGTTGCCGCGCACACGCTTGCGCGCAGACCTCTAGCGACTTCGCTCCGCGAAGCGACCTGCGGTCGGGTCATAGCTTCGGGTTGCCTTCGGCAATGTACCCTCCGAAGCGAAGCTTCTGCGGTGCATGATGCGACTTCCCCCTCGTCAAACCGTACGTGCGGATTTCCCGCATACGGCTTTCCATTGAGTGCTTTTCCTGTTGTCATGGCTTTCTTCCTTTCTTGGGCTGTTGAACGTATATTATACGATTTTTCCTGTCAATTCCGTTTCGGCATTTCTTACCTTGCCCTCCTCACGTCCGCCCACGCGAGGCGGTAGAGGCCGTAGGGGGGGGGACCAGAGGGTCTGAAAGTTTCTTGGGCGTCGCATGACAGACAGTTTACCAAAAATTCAGTCACTCCACCACTCTTACTCCACCAATCGTGTCTGACCCTCGCGCCCCCTCTCTGGACGCGCCGTGTCGGCGGGTCGAGGACGCCCCGCCCTACCAACCGCCATCTTGCCCGTTGCCGCATACGGCCTTGCGCACGACACGCACGAACACGAAATCGTCGCCTACCTTATCAGAGTTACGTAGGCACATGTCTATGCACGATTCTGGTCGATATTGCAGCGCGTGGCGTGTACATGGTTTGATTATGCCAACGTTGGCGCACCTTTCGACGGAAGTCGAAACTCGAACTTTGTATTTGGTGCATTCGTGACAAGCATGTCGCCAAGGCTTATTATGTCCATCCCTATCAATGCGTCGCAGATTTGGAGATCGGATTCGGTCGCTCTGATCCCCTTCACCATGACATTGTTCGGAAGCATGACGTCAATCGCGTATATCGGGGTGTCATACGGGCCGTTTGCCGTATGTACTGTGACCATTCCGACCGGCGCAAGCCCAAGCGCCGTCGCGACACGTTCACTGACCACAGTGGCGTTTGCGCCTGTGTCCCAGAGCGCCGAACACGAAACGGCATTTCCCGTGGAGCCGGTAAGCGGCAACGCAGACGTAACCACGATGTCCGTCCGTATCTCACGGACTACCGACCCATAATCTTTGACGATTGCGCTCATACTCTTGTCTTTGAGAAGTCGGCGAACGATGAAGCGAACACAAGGGGCTTTTCCTCACTCTTTGGAATGCACTTGTGGACTGCGAACGTTCCCAATGGGTGTCCACGGTCAATGGCACTCTGCGCGGCAACGATGAAATCGTCAAACGCCCCTATCACCTTTCCATCGGAAAAGGCTATGTACCTACCGGAATATTCCGGCAGGAGAGAATCAAGATTGGCGTAGTACCAATCAAAGTTCTTTCTCAGATTCGTTTTCGCGTCTGTCATTTGCCACCTCACTTCGTTGCCCGAAGGCACACCACCCTCGGATGCCGGATATTATACCATATTTCCGCGCAGC
>Ga0256407_10004596_pt1 | contig 22890 bp, 19 predicted proteins | sample RumenRJG_04DNA_FD_193489 | JGI IMG/M metagenome (GOLD analysis project Ga0256407, IMG submission 193489) | Bovine rumen microbial communities from Lethbridge, Alberta, Canada - RJG_04 | ecosystem: Host-associated > Mammals > Digestive system > Stomach > Rumen | place: Canada: Alberta... | reverse complement strand
GCCATATCCTACTTGTTTTTTAAATTCCTTTTGCAAAAGTAGGGAAAACAATGGATACTACCAAATTTTTGGCGTGTTTTTGGCGTGATAATTTGTAATTAGTATGATTGCGTCTTCTTGGTTCGAATTATAACACATCTTGTAACGCGCTGATATTAAACCACATAGAAAATTCTCGAATTTAATAGAATTAAATGGATTTTGCGCGAAGTAGGGCAGTAATCCCGACATTAAAAAGAAAGCTAATGAGCGGTTGCCCATTAGCTTTTTTTCTTTTATCCTAAAGCCATATCAGTTTTCAGGATCTCCCTTGTAGTGGAATGGCTTAACATCCGGATTCCTACCCAGATCGTGATTGTCGAGGGCTTTGTTTCGGAGTATTGCCTTATTGAAGTCACCATGCATCTTTCCTATGTAGAGAAGCAGGTCTGCGTAAGTTACTGTTGGGAATACAAGTCCGTAAGCACCAATTGCTACACGCACTCCCTCTGGATGAACATTGTTATGGATATATGCCGTGCGGAAGAATGTATGGTTGTGGATCTCCATACGGTTGTACTTCTTAAGTCCTTCCATCAGGTCCTTGTTGATCTCTGTAGTGTCGGCAACAGTAAACACATGTGCGAAATTAGCCATGTAGTCGTCTATCTTATCTCCCTTGATACTGTCGTTATCTTCGATACATTCCAGTATTCCGTCTGTTGTCTCTGCTATCATAGTCTTCTTTGAAGGCTTGGTCAGCATTGCTAATAGTAACAGTAGAATGATGATAACTCCCAGGATAATAATCTTGCCGAGGCAGCTGTGATAGAATGCATGAGAAATGGTCTCTTTCTGCTTGAAATTGTCTGAACGATACATAATAGGTTAAATTTTATTGTTATGGATTAAATTCATGAATTCTTGTCTTGTCTTTGCCTGATTAAAGGCACCAGAGAAGTCACTTGTCGTGGTGATGGAGTTCTGTTTCTCTACGCCTCGCATCTGCATGCACATATGACGGGCTTCAACCACCACCATTACTCCGAGTGGCTTAAGGGTCTGTTGGATACACTCTTTTATCTGTAGAGTCATACGCTCCTGTACCTGGAGGCGATGACTGTATATATCGACCACACGGGCTATCTTCGAGAGTCCTGTGATATAGCCGTTGGGTATGTATGCCACATGCACCTTCCCATAGAAGGGCAGCATGTGATGCTCGCAGAGGGAGAAGAAGTCGATGTCCTTGACTATCACCATCTGTGAGTAGTCTTCCTTGAATAGGGCATCGGTGAGCACCTTATGTGCATCCATCTCATAGCCGCGTGTGAGCACCTGCATGGCTTTCGCCACTCGCATGGGTGTCTTCTCCAGCCCCTCACGCTCAGGGTCTTCACCTATCAGCGTGAGTACTTCGCGGTACTTTGCGGCAAGTTCTTCCAGTCCTTCTCTGTATTCTGTTTCCGGATTCATATTTCTTTATGGATAAGGCCTATTGTGTTACCGATTGTTCTGTCGGCTGATAGGGCACTGTTATCTTTCCCTTTACGATGATAGCCGACTGGTAACCAAGTTTCTTTACGGCGCGGAGCACTTCGGTAGCCTCTTCTATGGTGCGGTAGTTACCCATTCTGCATATCCATCTTGGAGGATAGAAATGTACGTAGATGGGTGTTTCCGGGAAGAGTGCCTTTATCTCCCTGCCTGTACGCTCTGCCTTTACCCTGGAGTCACGAGAGTTGCCTCCAGCATATACCTGTACTCGGAATCCATTTACCTTATACCCCTTCATCACCTTCTTTCTTCCATCGTCGGATGGGGTGGTGGCAGTGGTATCAGGCTGCTCAGGAGTGGTTATCTCTGGGCGCTGCTGATTACTGCTGTCAGGCTTATGGGTGGCAGAATCCTTCGGCTCTTTATGCTGAGGCTGAGCCTGTTGTTGAGCCTTTTGCAGACTCTGAGGCTGACTCTGAGGCGTTGTCTGTGGTGTCGTGGTGGTAACCTTCGGACCATTTACCAGATCGTCGATGGCCTTGTCTTGTGTTATTGTTACCTTTCCTTCGCCCACCTTGTTTTGTTGGAGCCTCTGAGTAAAGGATGTCTGTGCATTGGCCGCAGCGCAGCCAATACACAGCATCACTATGATATTGAGAAGTTTCACTCTTACTTGAATGCGTCGATGATTCCCTTGAAATCAGCAGCCTTCAGTGAAGCACCACCGATAAGTCCACCGTCGATGTCAGGCTTAGCAAACAGCTCAGGAGCGTTGCTTGCCTTACATGAACCACCATAGAGGATAGTAGTGTCATCAGCTACAGCCTGACCATACTTCTCTGCGATGATAGAACGGATATAAGCGTGGATTTCCTCTGCCTGCTCAGCAGTAGCAGTCTTACCAGTACCGATAGCCCAGATTGGCTCGTAGGCGATGACGATCTTGCGGAAGTCCTCCTCAGAGAGGTTGAATACGCTGCCCTCGAGCTCGGCCTTTACTACCTCGTTCTGCTTGCCAGCCTCGCGCTCCTCAAGGCTCTCACCGATACAGAAGATAACCTTCAGATTGTTCTTCTGAGCCAGCAGCACCTTCTCCTTCAGGATCTCTGGAGTCTCCTTGTAGTACTCACGACGCTCTGAGTGACCCAGGATAACATACTGTGCACCAGTGCTCTTTACCATCTCGGCAGATACCTCACCAGTGAAAGCACCCTTCTCCTTGTCAGCGCAGTTCTCAGCACCCAGACCGATGATGTTCTGATCCAGGAACTGTGCAATGCTTGCCAGGTGGATGAATGGTGTGCAGATAACAACACCGCAGTTGGGCTTCTCGGCCGTAAGTGTCTCGTTGAGCTCCTTCGCAAGAGCAATACCGTCCTGAAGATTCATGTTCATCTTCCAGTTACCGGCTACAATTTTCTTTCTCATAATCTTTTCTTTTTTATTTAATGGGTTTGTAAATCTTATCCATTTTGTCCATGCCCACAGACGATCGGCTATCGTCAGTAGCACCAGGGGTAATACGAACCAGGCGAGGATCATGGCAATCTTTCTTGCCACACTGTCTTCTGTCATCTGGCCTATGTTCAGCTTCTCCAATGGCTGAGTAAAATCTTCATCGTCAATCACAGGTAGGGAGTTGTGACTCCACTTGCCTACAACCGTTCCTTCGTGCAGCAGCACCAGACCGGGATTACTCCTGATAACAGTCTTCAGTGTTATCTCGTCTGTGGCACAGAAGGGATACTCTGCTCCTGTCATGTCCTGCCAACGGCTTATGGCACGCTGTGTACTGGCAGTAAGACAATAGAAAGGATAGCCCTGTTGCTTGCTGTACTCGCTTATCTGGTTTATCTTGCCGAACTCAGAATCGTTGGCATTCTCCAGATGGGGTGAGATAAGCAGGAAGGTATAGCCTTTATTGCTTAACACCTCCTCAGTGATATCCTCGCCCTCATCGCTGAGGATGGAGAAATCGTGGATGGGAGGTACGTATCCTTCAGCTGTCTGTACTGTCTTCGAGTCGATGAAGGTCCATGTGGAGTCGGGGTAGTTCTCAGTAGTAAACTCCTGCCGTTGCCCGTTTTTCTCCATAATGAACGTTGTCTCGAACTGTGGCTGAGGTGCTCCTTCGGGGATTGTCATCCCTTCCTGAATGTTTGCTCCGATGTGATATGGACGGAAATCGAACACCGGTAGGTTCCACAGGCTCCAGCCTGCTGTGCCCAGGATAAACAGCGCAGAATAGTTGAATACTATCCACTGGTTGCTGATACTTATCATCCGGACCATGTCTGTTGGCCATTTCCAGATGACCACAGTAGCTGCCAGGAGGATCACGTTCTTCCAGAATGTCTGCCAGTTGGTGAGCACGATGGCATCACCGAAACATCCGCAATCGCTGATGGGATTGGTTATTGCCAGCCATAGTGTGATGAGTGTCATCACTGTCATCAGCACGAGTGTGAGCTTCGACACCAGACGTCTGTGGATGGCAAAGAGCAGACAGATACCTATCAGGAACTCCGTTACGCACAACAGCACAGAGGCTCCGAGTGTCATGATATCTGGTACGATGTCTCTCAGACCCCATGCAGCAAGATAGTCGTTTATCTTATACTGCGTTCCTAATGGGTCTACTGCCTTTACGAATCCTGAAAGGATAAACGTTACGGCTAAGAGAGTTCTGGCGATATTAACAATGACCTTTCTCACCTCTTACCTCTCATTTGTCACTTCTCAGTAAGCTTAATTACTCCAAAGACCGCGTAGTTAATGATATCCATATAATTGGAATCGATGCCCTCGCTGACGAGTGTCTCGCCTGCAAGGTTCTCTATCTCTTTGATGCGCTCGATCTTGGTGAGTATGAAGTCCGTATACGAACTGACTCTCATCGATCTCCACGCCTCGTCGTAATCGTGATTCTTGCGCTTCATCAGCTCCAGAGCCTCGTGGGCATACTGGTCGTAGAGGCGCATGGCTTCCTCGTTGGTGATGTCCACCACGTCGGCAAAGCCTTTGTTTATCTGGATCAGTCCCACGATGCCGTAGTTGATCAGTGCGATAAACTCCGGACGAATGCCCTCACCCACAAGACTCTCCTTCTTTATCTCTAGCGAACGGATACGTTTTGCCTTGATAAAAAGCTGGTCTGTAAGTGCCGTGGGACGCAGGATGCGCCACGATGCCTTATAATCGTGTAACTTCTTCTCGAACAGCGAGCGGCATTCGCTCATAGCCTGCTCAAACTGGGCATTTGTCTTCTCCATTTGGTCCATATCGGGTGCAAAGGTACAAAAAAAAAGTGAATAGTGAATAGTGAATAGTGAAAAATTTAATTATTTGTCTCTTTTTGTTTCTTTCTGATGTAGCGTATCTTGGCTCCGAGGGTCTCGCACTGCGTGCGGAGTGAGTCACGCTTCATACGGGTAAGTGTGAACATCGTCAACTCCTCAGCAGTGGCGCGGAGGGCTGCCTTGTCCTTTTCCACCTTCGTCTGCTGATAGTTGAAATCGTGGGTCACAAGCTGCAGCAGACTGTCTGTCTTCGCCAACTCCTCCTGAGCTCTTTTCAGTTCTATGTCCTGTTGCAGATGGAGGGCCTTCTTACGGGTGTCGATGGCATTGGGATATACCTTCCTCAACGAGTCGATGCAGGCTCTGGCCTCTGTGTATCGTCCTTGTTCAAAGAACTCGGTGGCCTTCTGAAGCATCATGTCGGCCTCATTCTGCTTGCTGGAATTGCCGCATGAGATGAGCATCAGGGCGCATGTTAAGATAAAAAACAACTGTCTCATTATCGAATTTATTGGTTTCGGCTGCAAAATTACAAAAAAAAATCGTATCTTTGCACCCACGAAAGAAGAATTTACGATGAAACTATATAGCGACGAAGAATTAGCTGACATTCTCGACCAGGAAATATTCCACCAGATAAGCCAGGCGGCCGACCGTCTCGGGCTCGAGTGTTATGTTGTCGGGGGATATGTCAGGGATATCTTCCTTGAGCGCCCTTCCAACGATATCGACGTGGTGGTCGTGGGCAGTGGCATCAGCCTTGCGCAGGAGCTAAAGCGGATGTTAGGCCGCAAGGCGCACCTGAGTGTTTTCAAGAATTTCGGGACAGCGCAAGTGAAAGTTAGTGGAAAGTTAGAAATAGAATTCGTTGGAGCACGTAAGGAGAGCTACAGCCACGACTCACGCAAGCCCATCGTGGAGGATGGCACTCTCGAAGACGATCAGAACCGCCGAGACTTCACTATCAATGCTATGGCGATATGCCTGAATAAAGAGCGCTTCGGCGAACTCGTCGACCCTTTCAATGGTCTTGCCGACCTCGAAGACGGTATCATCGCCACTCCTCTTGAACCGGATATCACCTTCAGCGACGATCCCCTGCGGATGATGCGGTGTGTGCGCTTCGCCACTCAGCTGAATTTCCAGATAGAGGATGAGACATGGAATGCTCTCGTTCGTATGGCCGACAGGATAAAGATCGTCAGCGGCGAACGTATCAAGGACGAGCTCAACAAGATTATCCTCGCCCCTCATCCCAGCATCGGCTTCGATTACCTCCAGCGCTGCGGTCTCCTGCAGATTATCTTCCCTGAACTGGCTGCATTGGATATCGTCGACCAGAAGAATGGCCGGGCGCATAAGAATAATTTCTATCATACCCTCGAGGTGCTTGAGAATGTTGCCAAGGCTGAGCCAAATCCTGCGTGGGAAGACCACGATATGGCCCTATGGCTCCGTTGGGGTGCCATCATGCACGATATCGGCAAGACAAAGTCGAAACGTTGGGATCCTGCCATCGGCTGGACCTTCCATAACCATAATAATATAGGTGCCAAGATGGTGCCTCAGATCTTCCGTCGGCTCTCCCTGCCCCTGGATATGAAGATGAAATATGTGCAGAAGCTTGTGGAGCTCCACATGCGCCCGATAGCCATTGCCGACGAGGAGGTGACGGATAGTGCCGTACGCCGTCTGCTTAACGATGCGGGCGACGATATCGACGATCTGATGACTCTCTGCGAGGCGGACATCACCTCTAAGAACGAGGTGCGTAAGAAGATGTTCCTAGAGAATTTCCGTATGGTCCGCGAAAAACTTACCGACCTGAAGGAGAAAGACTACAAACGTCTGCTACAGCCTGTCATCGATGGCAATGAGATAATGGAACTCTTCCATCTAAAACCATCTCGCGAGGTGGGTGTCCTCAAACAGTTCCTGAAGGATGCCGTACTCGACAACCGCGTCGAAAACGAACGCGAACCGCTCATGCAATTACTAATGGCTAAAGCAAAAGAAATGAAATTGATAAAATAAATGGAAAGAAATTGGAATAATTAGAATAATCCATGCGGAAAAATTATTCTTGTTATTCTAATTTGTTTTAAAAAAAGAAAAGCTTATGAAAAGGGTGATGATATTTTTAATGGTCTTTATTTCTTTGGAAATGTGGGCTAATCCTGTGGATGAACTGTTGGAGCGTATCGACAAGGGCGCTTCGGCAAAGTTTAAGACCGAACTCGTAAAGAGCCAGAAGGACTTCTTTGAACTCGACCAGCAAGGCAAGAAGGTCGTGGTTAGAGGAAACACCTGGGTGAACATCGCCTCGGGAGTCAACTGGTATCTGAAATATTACGCAGGCATCCATCTCTCCTGGAACCAGATGCAGGCAAAGTTACCCGCCGTGCTTCTTGCCGTATCACAGAAAGAACGCCACGAGACAGACCTCACACTGCGTTATGACTTCAACTACTGTACCTTCAGCTACTCCATGGCCTTCTGGGACTGGAAACGCTGGGAACAGGAGATCGACTGGATGGCGCTCCACGGGGTGAACCTCCCGTTGGCCATCGTCGGTGAGGAGTGCGTATGGCGAAACATGCTTCTCAAACTCGGATATACTGAGGAAGAGGTGGGTAAGTTTATTGCCGGTCCTGCCTTCCTCGCCTGGTGGGAGATGAACAACCTCGAAGGGTGGGGTGGGCCGCTGCCTCTCTCCTGGTACCAACGTCAGGAGAAACTGCAGAAACAGATCCTCGCCCGTATGAAACGCCTCGGCATGCACCCCGTATTGCCAGGCTATAGCGGCATGGTGCCTCATGATGCCAAAGAGCGCTTAGGACTGAATGTTGCCGATGCAGGACTCTGGAACGGTTTCCAGCGCCCTGCCAACCTTCTGCCCACCGACTCCCGCTTCGCAGAGATAGCAAAGCTCTATTTCGATGAGCTCACACGTCTCTTCGGCAAGGCCGACTATTACTCTATGGACCCCTTCCACGAGAGCAATGACGATGCGTCCATCGATTATGCCAAGGCTGGCGAGGCGATGATGCAGGCCATGAAACGTGTCAACCCCAAGGCCGTATGGGTCATCCAGGGATGGACCGAGAATCCGCGTCCTCAGATGGTGGATGGTATGAAGTCAGGCGACCTGCTTGTGCTCGACCTCTTCTCCGAGTGCCGCCCGATGTTCGGTATCCCCAGCATCTGGAAGCGTGACGAGGGCTATAAACAGCATCAGTGGCTCTTCTGCCTGCTCGAGAACTTCGGTGCCAACGTAGGTCTTCATGGCCGCATGGACCAGCTCCTCGAGAATTTTTATAGTGGAAAGTTTAGAACTGAGAGTGGAGAGTTTGCTACCGCTGCCCCTGGTGGGAAGCCCTCAAGTGCGGTAGCAAACTCTAAACTCTACACTCTAAACTCTACACTCAAAGGAATCGGCTTCACAATGGAGGGCTCTGAAAACAATCCCGTGATGTTCGAACTTATGAGCGAGCTCCCCTGGCGTCCTGAGAGATTCAAGAAAGAAGACTGGATCCGTCAGTATGTCAAGGCCCGCTATGGTGTCGACGACCCCAATATCGAACGTGCTTGGGTGATGCTTGCGCGCGGCATCTACAACTGTCCTGCAGGCAACAACCAGCAGGGCCCTCACGAGAGTATCTTCTGTGGCCGTCCGTCGCTCAACAACTTCCAGGCTTCATCATGGTCGAAGATGAAAAACTATTACGATCCCTCTCATACCCGTGAGGCTGCCCGTCTGATGAACAGCGTGGCAGAGAAGTATCGTGGCAATAATAATTTCGAGTACGACCTCGTGGATATCACCCGTCAGGCTCTTGCCGATCAGGCCCGTCTGCAGTATCAGCGCACCATCGCTTCCTACAAGGCCTTCGCACGTAATGAATACGAGAGCGACTACCGCCGGTTCCTGTCCATGCTCCTCATGCAGGATAAACTCTTAGGCACCCGTTCGGAGTTCCGTCTGGGACACTGGACTCAGGCTGCTGCCGATTGTGGCACCACAGCCGACGAGAAGCGCCTCTATGAGTGGAACGCCCGTGTTCAGATCACCACCTGGGGTAACCGTTACTGTGCCGATACAGGTGGTTTGCGCGACTATGCCCATAAGGAGTGGCAGGGTCTGCTCAAAGACTTCTACTATGTTCGTTGGAAGACCTATTTCGATGCTCTCTCAGCTCAGATGGCTGCCCAGATGAAACCTCAGCGCGAACTCCTCGGAGGTGGTCCTAACGCCACGAAGACGGCTGCTGAGCTCTTCCAGATGGCTCTGCCTCAGGAGGTGACCGTCGACTGGTATGCCATTGAAGAGCCCTGGACTCTCGATCAGACCCCATACACCTCTGCTCCCGAGGGATCCCCCGTTGACATCGCCCGTGAGGCCATGGCCCTCATCACCGCCCAATAAATTATTTTTTATTTTTTATTTTATATTTTTTATTTGTCTATGGCTTCAAGTCAACGATTACTCAGTCTCGATATCCTCCGCGGCATCACCGTGGCCGGCATGATCCTTGTAAACAACGGCTGGGGCGAGTCGTTCGAGATGCTCCGCCACTCCAAATGGAACGGCATGACGCCCTGCGATCTCGTCTTCCCCTTCTTCCTCTTCATCATGGGTATCTCGTGTTACCTCTCACTGGTGAAGTCGGAGTTCAAACCCACCGCCCCCGTTATCCGACGTATCGTTAAGCGTACGGTGCTGCTCTTCGTCATCGGACTGTTCATAAACTGGTTCGACCACGCCATCGAGGGCGACCTTCTTTGTTTCGGTCATCTCCGCATCTGGGCTGTCATGCAGCGCATCGCCCTCTGCTACGGCATAGTGTCGCTCTTCGCCCTCTTCTGCAATCATAAGTACACCATCCCCGTGATAGTCATCCTGCTGGCGATATACACTGCGATACTCGTCTTCGGCAACGGCTATGCTGAGGATGCCGACATCAATATCCTGGCCCAGGCCGACCTGAAGCTCTTCGGCTATGATCATATCTATCATAAGAGTCCTGTCGATCCCGAGGGCCTTCTGGGCACGATATCCTCTGTGGCTCATGTGTTGCTGGGATTCTATTGCGGCATGCGTATCCGTAAGAAGGAGACGGTAAACGATAAGGTCATCGCCATCTTCGTTGTCGGCACGGTGCTTGTCATCGGAGGTTATCTGCTCTCTTATGGCCTTCCGCTCAACAAGCGCATCTGGAGCCCCAGCTACGTCCTTATGACCTGTGGATTAGCATCGCTGCTTCAGGCTTTCCTGATGTATGTCATCGATATCCGTCAGAAGAAGTCGTGGACCACGTTCTTCCACGTCTTCGGTGTCAATGCCCTCGCCCTCTACGTGTCGAGCGAGCTCCTGGCCATCCTCCTGGGTAACATTGGGTTTTCGGAGATGGTTTATAATGGCATCCATGCCGTAATTGATCCCCTGAAGTGGGCATCATTGGCATACGCCATCTACTTTGTACTTCTGAACTTCGCAATCGGATATATCCTCTACCGCAAGAAGATATACATCAAACTATAAGCTGATGGTGAGAATGTTCTCACCATCAGTGTATTCATAGGTCACTGACTCCATATTCTTGATAACGAGAAATATGCCTAATCCTCCTATCTTGCGTTCAGCCATCGGGAGGGATATGTCAGGTGGATCTTTTTCCAACGGGTTGAAAGGCACTCCTCCATCTATAAAACGTATTGTGATGTGCTTTTCATCCCGCTGGAGTTCTACGTCGAGGTAGTCGTCGTTTCCTTCAGGATAGGCATAATCCACGATATTGCTCACCAGCTCCACTACCGCCAGATGGATGCTGTCATACCCTGCATCCATCGACTCCACCTCTTTGGTATGTAGTATGGCATCGATGATATCGACTCCCTTGCCCCTGATAGGATGAAAATGCAACCTCGTCATCTTTTCATCTATTATTTGATGAACTTATGCGAAACGAGCATGTTGGATGGGTCGAGGGCCTCGTCGAGTTTCTCTTGGGTCATGAGACCCTTTTCGAGCACGATGTCGTAAACCGAACGGTTGGTCTCAAGCGCCTCCTTAGCAACCTTCGTTGAGGTCTTGTAGCCGATATAAGGATTCAGGGCAGTGACAATACCGATAGAGTTCTTTACCATCTCCAGGCAACGCTCCTTATTAACCGTGATACCCAGCACGCACTCCTCGGTGAGAGTCTCGATGGCATTCTTCATCCATATCAGACTCTCGAAGAGAGCTTCAGTAATCACAGGCTCCATCACGTTGAGCTGCAACTGTCCGGCCTCGGCAGCGAAACTAACCGTAGTGTCATTACCAATAACCTTGAAACATACCTGGTTTACCACCTCGGGAATAACCGGATTCACCTTACCTGGCATGATAGATGATCCGGGAGCCTTTGGAGGCAGATTGATCTCATTGAGACCACAACGAGGACCTGAAGCCATCAGTCGAAGGTCATTACAAATCTTCGATAGTTTTACAGCCAGACGCTTCAGTGCTGACGAATAGCTCACATAAGCACCAGTGTCAGGTGTTGCCTCCACTAAGTCAGCAGCACTCACGAATGCCTCGCCTGTAAGCTTCGACAGATTTGCAGCACATAGTTTTGCAAATCCCGGTACCGCATTCAGTCCTGTACCGATGGCTGTACCACCCATATTGATCTCAAGCAACAGCTTCACGTTGCGCTCAAGGTTCAGGATCTCCTCCTCGAGGTTGTTGGCATAGGCATTAAACTCTTGTCCGCTGGTCATCGGCACAGCATCCTGCAGCTGGGTGCGGCCCATCTTGATGCAGTCCTTAAACTCATCACCTTTATAACGGAAAGCACTAATCAGTCCCGTGAGGGCTGCTATAAGACTCTTGTTCATGCGAATCAATGCCAGACGGATAGTTGTTGGATAAACATCGTTTGTCGATTGTCCGCAGTTACAATGGTCGTTAGGCAGACAGTATTGGTAGTCGCCCTTCTCATGCCCCATAATCTCGAGGGCACGGTTGGCAATCACCTCGTTGGCATTCATATTCACTGAGGTACCTGCACCGCCCTGCATCATGTCGATGGGGAAATTATCGTGGTGCTTACCATCGATGAGTTCGCGACATGCCTGAGAAATGGCACCTGATATCTCATCGTTAATCACTCCAAGGGTGTGGTTGGTCTCTACTGCTGCCAACTTCACATAGGCGATGGCTTTGATGAAGTCGGGATACATCGACATCGTCTTACGCGAGATGTGATAGTTGTTGATACCACGTTGTGTCTGTACGCCATAGAGGGCGTCGGCAGGAACTTTGAGTTCACCCAAGAGGTCGGACTCAACTCTGAATTTCTGATCTGTAGCCATAGTCTTTTTAATATAAGAATGTTATTATTAGATATCCGATACCAATGCTTACAAAGGTTGTAATAAAGCCTGCCAACTGGAAGGAGTGGTTCACCACATATCTGCCGACACGGGTAGTGCCTGTACGGTCAAATCCCATGGCAGCCACCTCGGTGGGATAGTTGGGCAGGAAGAAATAGCCGTTCACAGCAGGGAACAACACCAGCAGCACCGTGGGCGGTACACCCATCGCCAGTCCTACGGGGAAGAGCGTCTTGGCTGTGGCAGCCTGAGAGAAAAGCATGATGCTGAACAGGAAGAGCGGAATGGCGAACAGCAGTGGTTGTCTGGTGAAGACACCCTCAACGCTGCCCATTATCATCTCCTGATGACCAAGGAAGAGAGTGCTGCCCATCCATGCGACACCGAAGATCGATACCATCGCGTTCATGCCTGATGCAAACACGTTACCCTTCATAGCTTCGCGAACATCTGCTTTGCCCACCAGCAGTATCAGGGCAGCAATACTCATCATCACAATTTCGATGGTAGTATTCATCTCCAACGGTTTACCGTTAAAGGAAGGACGCAATTCCGGGAAGATACCGAACAGCACTACCAACACCACACCAAGCAGGAATGCCAACACGGCCCATTTTGCGTGAGGATTAACCGCCGTTTCCTCAGTGGCTGATTCCGTCTCGTCTTCGAGAAGTCCCTCTTTCAGTCGTCGCTGATACTCAGGGTCTTTTTCCAGGGGCTTGCCCACATAGTTCTGCACCAATGCGGCAACCAGTATGGCGATAATTGCTGCAGGAATGGTGACCATGAGTATATCCTTCATGCCGATGCCCTTTCCGCCCAACACCTCTGCTGAGAGGATTGCTGCTGTAGCTGCCGACACGGGCGAGCCGGTAATGCCCAGTGATGCTGCTATGGTGGCAACGCTCATCGGACGTTCCGGACGAACCTTCCCTTTACGTGCTATCTCAGCAATGATGGGCAGAAGTGCATAACACGTATGTGCTGTACCTGCCAAGAGGCAGAACAACCATGTAACGAGCGGTGCATAGAATGTAATGCGGCTGGGGTTCTTTCTCAAGAATCGTGCCGCTATGTTCACCATATAGTCTAATCCTCCGGCTGCCTGCAGTGCTGCAGAGGCGGTGATGACACTCACGATAATCAGCATCACGTCGATAGGAATGTTTCCCGGCTCGAGTCCGAATACGAACACCAGTATAAAAACACCTACCATTCCGTAGATACCTAATCCGATGCCCCCCACCTTGGCGCCGATGAAGATCATCGCCAAGACTACGATTAATTGTAATATTATTAGTAGTGTAGTCATAAGTAAGAATTAACAATATAGATATCTGCACTATTTCACATCCGCAATGGCAGTGTTGCCTGGATTTGTGATAGAGATATTGCCAGACCACATGCACATACACTTGCAAGTGTTGGTCAAGGCAGGTACACCCTTCACCTTTATCTGTGCACTACCAGGTGACCATGCCGACGCAATGGCGGGGATACACGGCTGCGGAGTCAGGGTTCCCATGGCGGCTGCAGTAGCCGTCGACACCTGAGGATTTGTTATTGACTGACACATACCGAAGGTAGGTATGTTTGTACTAGGTATACTGTCCTGAATCGTCGCCATCGGCAAATTACCACATTTGGGTCGTGTAGGATCAGTAACCATCAGAGAACATGGTGTTGTTCCAAAAGTGCATTGGAGCATTGCTCCGGTTGTAACAAGCTTTGCCATATATATTATTTTTTATGATTATTAATCGCCAACATAGTGAGATCGTCGCTCTGCTCGGTGTCGCCAACGAAGAGATGGACGGATTGAGTCAACTGGTCTATCAATGCCTTCGGTGAGAGCTTACATGTCTGGATGGCTTGGTTCACATCTTCAAGGATCCGCTCATTGCCAAACATCTTTTCGTCGGCATCCATCGCTTCACTTAGTCCGTCGGTGTAAAGTAAGATGGTAGTTTGCGGATCAATGACCGCCTCCTGCATGTTATAGGTAGTATCAGCAAAGAATCCTACCGGGAAGATACGGTTGACAGGCAGGAGTGAAGCCTCTTTATTGATGATAATGGGGTTCTCATGACCGGCATTGCAGTAACGCAAAAGCCCTGACTCCATATCAAAGACACCTACGAAAAGAGTCACGAACATGTGGTTTTTGTTGTTCTCACATATTATTTTGTTCATGAGCGTTACGATGCGGTCGGGCATACTCTCCTCGGAAGAATATGCTCGGAACAGACTCTTGGTCATCATCATAAACAGAGCTGCCGGTACTCCCTTGCCGCTGACATCGCCGATGCAGAAGAATAGCTGATTGTCGCGCACAAAGAAATCGTAGAGGTCGCCTCCAACAGCCTTGGCTGGAGTCATGCTGGCAAAGATCTCAATCTCTGGGAGTTCGGGAAAGACATTGGGTACCATCGAGAGCTGGATGTTACGCGCAATACGCAATTCGCTCTCAATGCGCTCTTTCTGTGTGGTCACATCCTCCAGCTTCTCGTAAGCCTCTTCCAACTTGTCGTAAGCCTGTCTTAACTGGCGCATCTGCCGTTGGCGACGATACAGATAGACGGTAAGAAACACAGTAAAGAGGATAAGTCCGCACACGATGGCGATGAGCATCATCCTATGGTTTGTCAGTCGCAGAGTTTTGGCTTCATTCTCAGCACGGGCAGCTTCCAACTCCAGAGAGCTCATCTCTGTCATTTTGCGTGTCTCGGCATTAAACTGCTTGTCGATCCAAGCATTATACACCCTGAAACTGTCGATGGCCTCCTGATTCATGTTCAACCCATCTAAGGCGGCAATCTTAAACTTTAGCCTGTCACCTTTATTTATTATCTTCTGAGCCAGTTTCAGCAGTCGTGAATAGTTGCTTGTATATAGTGCGTGATAACACTCCGTATATGCAACGATATTACCGTTGTAGCCATATTGATCGATAAGAGTATGCAAATGTTCATGATAGTCCATAAACCTTGCTGTGTCGACTGGTTCTATATAAGTGACAGCATTGCATTTTATCGACCATAACACCACAGAGTCTTCACCATTCCACCCTGGTTGCCTGAGGGCTTCGTCTATAAGCTGGACGGCCTTCTCTCCCTGATGTTTTTCTTCATAGATGCGAGCCAGATGATAATACACCTGAGTCATAGGCTTCTTTTTTGACAGGTATCGCTCCTGGTAATCGATGGCTTCCAGAAGCAGTTCTTCGGCACGGTCGGTCATTCCCATATCTTTCGCTACGTTGGCATTGAGAATGCTGACGATAAAGAACCCGTATTTACTGCCTTTATCCTCTGCATAATCACGAATCTCACCTATCATGGCCAATGCCTGGCTACTACTGACATTGTCGAGCACGAAGGAAATCTGACGATACCATGTTTTGTAGAAAAGATCCTCCTCTCCTTCTTCCTCAAGGATGGTCTTTAGCCTTTCCGACACATCCATGAAAACGTCAGTACTGTCTGTATTTAACAGCTCTAACTGGCGTTGCCTGAGCATCTCGGCCTGGTTGCTGAGTGCCATGATTCCGATCGGGAAACCAACCAGGAACAGCATGAGGAGAGTGAGATTCTTAATCATTAGTCTTCCTCTCCCATTTTCATGCTATAGCAAACGACATCGTTGTCCGTAGCGAATTGCTCCAGCTTGTTTTTACGTTCCTCGACACCTTTCTCGGCATCTCTCATGGATATTTCATATAAGAATTTCTGGCGGTATTGATCTCTCTTCTCCGAGCTCTCCTCAAACTTGATGAAAGAGGTCAGGCCGACGTGATCAAGCACCTGAAATATCTCCTTGGCGCAATTCACGAATACTATTTCCGGACGATTGCCCAAATCCTGATAAGCAAACAGAAGAGATCGGATGCCACTACTTGACAGAAACATCAGTACTGTGGCATCAAAAACTACTTTCTCTATTCCATGTCCAGAATACTTGAGCATCTCGTCGGTCAATGTGGTGGCATTGGCATAAGAGAGCTCCTTACTTAATAGGACGTTCAAGGTTGTTCCGTCTCTAACAACTTCAAAGTCTTTTTCTGTCATATCTGTTTCTAAATAAGTTCATTAACTTTACTCAACCATTCCTTATAAGCATCCTCGATCTCCTTCAGCTTCTTGTCGCGCAGCTTGTCGCGTTGCTCCTTACAGTCTTTATCCAGTTTATCAACGGCATCGTTGATACCATCGATATCATCTTTCGGTTCTCCTATTGACAGGAAGGCTATCTCCGCCTTTGACTTGCTGACGGCAGCTTCCATCAGAGTCTTGCATTCCTGGTAGATCACGTCAACGGCATCTTTCATAGCATCATACCGTTTCTGATTTACTTCAGGCATTGTCAGTTCGATGTACCTTACGTCATGCGCTTTTCCATTCTCGCCAGGACCATCTACCTTAAAACTACCTTCTTCCTGTTTGAACTCTGGATGAACTTTGGCGATACCCTTGCAGATACTCTCCATGTCCTCGTCGTATTTCGGTACGATCCAGAAGCGATAATCATCCTTTTGGGCTGTCATGGCTACCTGTTCCAGAGTCTTTTCATCGCCTTCGATATTAACTGTGACTGGTATCAGAGCGACGGGATCTGCCTTGACACACAAATTGATAAATCTGAAGTTCATCATTGCAACATAGCCTTTGAGCTTCTCGTATAACTGATAGTATTGATTGTTTAATGCACGTTTCATAACTATTCACTATTAACTATTCATTATTCATTATTCACTTTTCCCTTTTCACTCCTTTGGTGCATCTTCGGTGCTAAGCTTGGTGCTCAGGCTGCCACCGCCGCCACCGCCACCGACAGCATTGCCGTCAGTGATACTAGGCGACTTGAGGGAGCTCTTGGCTTCCACACTGTCGAAGCTTCCCTTTGGTGCCTTGAGTTCGCCCTTGACTTCGGTCTTGTCGTTGATGGTTGTAGCACCGTAGATCTGTGTCTGGTCGCCTCCGACAGCAGCCTTGCCGCCATCGAGCTGCAGTGCAGCCTTGCCGTCGCCCTGCTGAGCCTCGAAGGTCTTGTCGGCAAAGAGTCCCATCTCCTCGCTGACAGCCTGGAGCTTCTTGCTCTTTAAATCCTTCGACTTCGCACCCAGGTACATCTTCTCTGATACTACCGTCATCGTGCTGCCAGCAGCGAGAGCAGAATCGGCCAGACTCTCCTTGTCGACATCCATCGACTTCACTGCGAGAGCCTTCGCATTCAGACTGATGCTACCCGCAGCCTTGCCTTCTGCATCGGCAGCCAGCACGTCGGTCTTCTCGGCACGGATGGCAACCTTTCCATCCTTCGTGAGGGCCTTCATCTTCATCTCACCGTCAGCCACCTCGTAGTCGAGACTCTCAACGGTGAAGTTCTTAGACCTGAAGATCACATCGCCTTCAGCAGTATATTCGCCCTTGGTGACGTTACCATCGTCATCATGCTCGATATTCTTCGGGTTCGTGGTAGCCACCTCGATGGTCTTGGCGGTGATCGATACCTTACTGTCGGCTGTCAGTTCCTTCTCAGTGAAGAGACCGTCCTTCGCCTCATAGTCGATCGCCTCAATGTTGACATTCTTCGAGGTGATGGATACACTACCCGTGGCATTCTGGTTCTTACCTTCGTTTTCTGAACTGATGGCCATCAGGTTGATGTTCTCTGTACGAACGGAGAAGTTGCTGCCCTCCACGAGCTTACCCTCATCGTCCATCATCGACACACCCATTCTCGGCGTGCGAATCCTGATGCCTGCCTCCAGATTCGTGTGCAGGTTGCCGTCGCCGTCGGCAGTAGCTACGTTGATGCTCTCGGCCTTAATCTGAATCGAGGCGCCGGTGGTGTTCTGCTTGAAGTCGTCGCCTTCAGTGATGTTACCTTTCTCTGTCTCCAAGGCCTTCTTCTTTCTATTGGCCTCTGCCAGCTGTGAAAGGGTGTTCACATACGTCATGGCGGTTCTGCAGAGCATGGGCAAAGCTGACTCCACCTGATCGTGAATATCAAGAATGTCGAGCGTGTTCACACGTCCTACCATCGCATCGTCGGAATCCAACTCATACTCTTTATCGAGCAGCGCCTGCATCGTAGCGAATGCGCCGTCCACCGCCTGTTTCTGGGTTGCCTTAAGCTTCTCCAAATCTGCAATCTGAGTGGTAAGGGCTGCTACAGAGTTCTCTATCTGTGTCTTACGCTTCTCACTGGATACTGCTGCCTCTATCTGCATCTCATTATCCGCATGGATACGAATACCGCCCTTGCCTGCCGATGCCGGATGCATGGAGAAGGCATCTGTGGCATCATCGCTCTCGAGCACGATGTTACAAGCCTGAGAAACAATCTCGGATGTGTCATATACAATATTCTCTACACCGTCGCTTCCCGGATCTACGGCTATCTGGCGGATGCTGGGAGCGCGGTTGACGATGTGACCGGTCTCGCCCACACCGTTGAGTTCCACCCCCTGACCCTTGATGATAACCTCACCCGTACAGCCTAACAGGTCGCCACTCTCATCCACATTACCGATAATCACTTTCGGTGCGGAGAGAATGAGACAGTTCTCGTCGCGATAGTACTTGAAGCCTTCCATCTCCTTATACAGGTCGGCCTTCATCTGCTGTATCTCTGCCTTCTGCTTGTGAATCTCTTCCAGGTCCTTCTGTACACAGTCCTGAAAATTGCCAAGCATGGTCTTCCAATCGTCAAATATATAGTCTGCCATAATTATTCTTTATTTAGATGTTATTCTGAATTAGATTCTCATCCACAACCGGTAACTCATTGCCAGCATCGTTGTTGTTATCTTCGGGGGCTTCATCGCCTGGCAAAGCTATAATTTCAAAAGCATCACAAAGCTGTTTGAGTTGTAGCTGCACACTTTCGTTCAGTCTGTCATAAGCGCCCTGCTCCTTCTCACTGAGCAGTGCTCTCGTGATCTTACCCTGGTTGTGATGGGTTTCGAGCTTGCTGATGGTTCCGTCAGTCTTCATACTGTAGGTAGATCCTGTACCAAACAGTATCTGACCTGACTTAGCATTGGCCCATGAGTAGTATTCCCTGAATGGCGTAGCCAGGTTTAAATTGTTCAGGTTGAGTCCCTCTACCACTGCATCGAGCAGACTGGTAGCCTTCGCCATCGGTTTGGTAAACTGCAGGCTTCTCACATACAGGTTCCACATGGCTTCATTCTCCAGATCAGCGTCGGATGCCGGCTTCTTAGGTGTGGCTGCTATCTTGCTCTCCACAATCTTGTTTCCATCAAGTTTGAACTTGATAGCCTTTGATTCCATTCCCCAGCCTTCAATAAGGTTAAGGGCTATAAGCCGGACTAAGGCATTGCGATGGAAATTGATATCTTGGATAGCTTCATCTGTAAGATCAGCCCTCTCGTCAGTAATGGCGTTTTGCTCATTATAGGCATACTTGAACATCGCAGAGTCCTTGCACTTCTCTGCCGAGATGGCGGTTTGTAATGCCTTGATATAGTCGGCTGGCGCATCGCTCTCTCTTGGACCTATGCCGTATGCCGTCAGGTCGCCCAACTTCTGAGGCTCCGTGCGCAGTTTGGCTATGCTTTCCAACAGCTCATTGGCCTTCTTAACCACGTCTGCCTTACATTTTTTACGTCTCTTCAGGATGTAGTTCTTCAGAGCCTCCTGCGACTTCCTGCTATATTTCGAGGCATTCGCATCGTCACCATAATTTACCTGGAAGATGGCGTAATCGTCAACGTCATTGATGCTGTCAGCTTTACAAGCATTTGTAAAGCCCATGTCTGCTTCCTCAATTTTCTTCGTCTGTGGATTCCAGAACTTATTCTTGAGATCACCATAATGTCTGCAAACCTTACCTGGGTCAATTGTGTTGCTGTAATCTCTAAGTTTGTTGATAGCCTTGTCCAATTCGTCTTCCTTAGAAATACATTTCTCATAACTCTTCTTATAATTGGTTATCATCTTGTCGACGATCTTAGGTACAGCGTTGATAATATGTACCATCGCCGGCCCCATCTTGAGGGTTTGAGTGATTTCCTTATTAGTCAGTTTCTTGTCTCTCTCCTCAAGTTTCTTCGGATTCAGGTAGGCTGCATCGGGATATCCCGGCAAAGCACCTCCGGCACCGAGCTTGAGGTAACGGTTCGACTGAATGGTAAGTGCACCCTCCTGAGGCTTCCAGTACACTTCGATGAGCGATCGGATAAGCGAGAGATCGATCACGCTCTCCACCATGCTGGCCAGCTTCTTGGCAACCATTGTCTCCACATCATACATAAAGCTGAGGATATTGAACGCAGCTCCGTCACCGTATGTCGAGGCAAACTTGTTCCTGATGTTAGTGCCCGAAGTGAGTGTCAGGTTGTTGCCTGCTTCGATGGATACGTTCTTACCTTTGATACTGATGTTGCCGTTGGGGGCATTGATCGAGATGCCTGTAAAAGCATTGACAGACACGGTACCCCAGGGCGAGCTGATGTTAATGGCACGCTTATCGGTAGAGCCGCTGATTTTCCAGATGCCATACTTGTCGCCCATATCCACACCGCCTTCGAAGCATTTGCTCATCTCGCTGTCGCCAAAGAAATCGGGAATATCAAGGAAGCCATTGACGAGGCTCAGGCCAGGGGTGAAGTTGGCCATAAAAGCGGTAGCACCTTTACCCAAGCCCTCGTGTACCTTAATATATGTACCATTGGGCGCCTGCAATAAGGCAGAGCCGATCTTAACCGCTTTTGGAGTCGCCGTAGAGACAGCACCCACCACGTAGGGGCGCTCCACGTTGTTGTTGGCATAATTCACTAATACTTTCTCTGCCAAATAATGTCTGCCGTGGACGCCGGCTCCAGCGGGACCATTGGCTGAGGCGTAGATCAGCCAAGGCGTGGCGTCCGAAACATCATGGCTCTTCAAGTCGGAAGCCACGATTTTCTCATAGGCAGCATTGACGGAAGTAAGCTGCCAAGGATACTTCACACGAACGCGGTTCCTCAAGATAGGATCGTCCACATCGACTACCACAGCCACCTGTGGACCACAGCTGCGGATGTGTCCGGCAGGAATCATCATTGGATAGAATGCATCCTCATTCTTTGCTATACCCACAACGTTGAAAACGGGGGAATTCTTCTCATTGAGGTGGGAAGATATCTCTGCAACAATATATTCCTCACCACAGACTTTGATGATATTTCCCAGCTTCAGTCCTGGCCATATCGTGTCATATTCAATGTCGACGGTGTTCTGCTCTGCCATCATCTCTCCAGCCAGAATCTTAGCATAATCCTTTGCCTTGAGTATAGGGTCTGACTCAGAGAACTGGTTTAGGGTCTTCTTCGACTTGTCATACTGTTCATCCAGCAAGGATATGTGTTCCTTCTTTTTCTTGAAATAGGCATCATTATGTTTGTCGTTATATTGGCTTACCAATGCCTCTTGCTGTGCCCACATAATAAGGTCGTTGACTGCTGTATCGAACAGGAAGTTCATAATCGACTTGTTGTTGGTCAGCACCTGTCCCACCTTTGCCAGCCAATAATAATCAGCTCCGGCATCCATGTCGGCCATATTCTTGATCGTGCCGAAAACCATTGCGGCACCGTCTTTATTTACCGTGCTTTTCAGCACATTGTCGTCATAAGGTGCTTCGGATACATAGGTACTGTTGGCAGATATGGGCTGAGCCGACATGCTGTCATGGAATGTCATCGAGCTATAGCCGCTGACCTCTTTGACTTTATCTTCGTCGGCATCATATCCGATACGGAGTTTTCCGTCCTCCCAGTATAGGAACTCTCCCCAACGGTTACATGTACGGGTGAGCATATCGTAGAAACTCTCGTTATACTGTACGAGGTAGGGGAAAATATGCTCTTGCCCGTCTTTGACAAGATGTTTCACCATTGAGGTGTCACACTCCAGATACTTTTCAGCATTATATGGAATCTTATAGTTTGGGAGTTCACTTTTCAGAATGTTGCTGCAGAGTTTCTTAGCAGTCCAGCTACTACAATAACTCGACAGGGTAAGCAGCTTGTCGAGACTGTAAATCTTCAACTCTACAAACAATGAGGATGTCTTATATGTAGGAATGACTTCATGAACATAGAAATCCCTGCCGATGGTACCGATGACCTTTGTAAATGCCAACTCCTGGGTATTGGTAGTCTCTGTACTCAGGACGTCAACAGCAACTTTCTGATGATAGAAAGCACTCATAACCTTCTTCTTATCCACCGGTTTCCATCCAGTACCTTCAGACATGTATATCTGCAGAATCGCGATAATCTCAGTTGGCTGATACATTTTCTTCAGCAACTTGAAGCTTTTCAGACTCACTAAGTAGTTCTGCTCGGAGAATTGGTCAATGGTAAATGGGATCGTTGCTGTCTCTTGTTCTGTAGCAACTGCGAATTTCCCAATTGTTAATCTTAATCTTGCCATATTAAAATATAGTTTTAGTTTATATTCTATTTAGTGGGTGTAAAGTTACAAAAAAATGGAAACAATGTTAATGTTTTATACATTTTTTAACGTAAAACTTACAAAAATCAACCACTTTCCTCTGAAGAGTGAAATTTTTTAGTCCTCTCCAAGTGGATGTTACATTCTCTATCATAACTCTTTTTGATATCGAAGACTAACTTTCTTCGGTTACCCTTCGGACGCACAGCGAAATGAACCCATACTGTCGAGCCCCGCACCTCGATGATCAGCTCGTCAAAGTCCTCGCG
>Ga0256407_10004594_pt1 | contig 22901 bp, 19 predicted proteins | sample RumenRJG_04DNA_FD_193489 | JGI IMG/M metagenome (GOLD analysis project Ga0256407, IMG submission 193489) | Bovine rumen microbial communities from Lethbridge, Alberta, Canada - RJG_04 | ecosystem: Host-associated > Mammals > Digestive system > Stomach > Rumen | place: Canada: Alberta... | reverse complement strand
GAGGGTGAGGGTGTAGAACTGTCCCGTTACGATATCGTGCAGAGCCACATGGTGTTTGGTGGCATACCGTACTATCTCAGTTTCTTCAGGAAAGGAGAGAGTTTTGAGAAGAACACCGACCGGATTCTTTTCGGGCGCAATCCAAGGCTGAAAGACGAGTTCAACCGCTTGTTTAATGCCATCTTTGGTAATCCCGAGGATTGCAAAAAGATTATCCGCCTGCTTGCGACTCGTCATAACGGTTTCACAAGGGAAGAGATTGCAAAATCCACGGGAGTACCACTCGGTGGAGGGCTTTCAGATACACTTGCGGCCTTGGCTGAAAGCGACTTCATTTTACGTTATATGCCCTACCGCCAATCCAAAGTCGAGCACTATAAACTCATTGATAACTTCTGTCTTTTCTGGCTGAAATATGTAGAACCCAACCTGACTGATGTGGATTTCATGACCGACAATATCACTTCTGATGTGATGAGGTCCTGGAAGGGTGTGGCTTTTGAGGAGGTCTGCTGGCAACATAGCACTCAGATCAAACGCGCTCTTGAAATTGGCGGCGTCAAATCATCCCTGTCTGCTTGGAGCGTTAAAGGTGATGAAGAAAATGAGGGAGCCCAGATAGACCTTCTTATCAATAGGGCCGACAACGTGGTAAACCTTTGTGAAATGAAGTTCTCCGGTGGTGAATACGTGATCAGCAAGGACGAAGAGAGCAAACTCCGAAACAGAATTGAAGTCCTGAAAAAGACTTTGTCCCCCAAACAGACTGTTCATCTCACCATGATCACGACTTACGGTGTTGCATACGGTAAACATAGTGGCATCGTCCAAAAGCAGGTTGTTCTTGATGACCTGTTCGAGTAAGTAAGAAACTTTATACATACTTTTCAAAAATAACATCAATTTTCAGCAGAATAAAATAGTTATATCTTGCCGAATTATACTAAAAATGCCCATTAGCGGCAGAATATAGTATAGTATATTTTGCCGAATCGATACTTTTTACTGCATTGTCGGCAGAATATAAGACTATAATAAGTCCAACCCGCACATATTTTTGTGTTAGTTGGACCACTTTCATTTGTTTTTAACTGGATGATTTGAGGTTAATAATCTGATTAACTTTCTCATTTCCATTCTGATACCACATTTCTCGAGAACCCATTCAGTTTCTCGGTCACCCTCAAATCACAACCAGAGCGAAAAAATAATCGCCAGCACCTGTGTTTGAGGTGCTGGCGGCTATAAAGCTTCATCTGTACGGCTTGAACTTCACGGCTAAAGGGTTACTCCTGGTTCAGCTACTCTTCTTCCTCGTCCGGCGAGGGGGTCATGGGAAGATATACTTGACTTGCTTCCCCGTCATGATATGTATATACGGTGGCATCGTCAATAAGCATAGCAAAGTCCATTAACATCACAAGGGCTTCGCTGGGACTTAGGATAAAGAAGTCATAGCCAACCTCGCAACGCTTGCACGAGAGCCGATCTATCTGTCGTTTGATGATTTCCTCTACCTTTTTATATTTCTTGGTGTGCATGGTTGCGAAGATTTCATGATCAGTCGGCAGCTCCTCGATGTCCATACATTCAATTAGCTCATTGGTTGGATATGTACTTGAGCCGATTAAAATCATGTTCTCACGATAAGATTCGTTCGTGAGGATGAAAACGTAACCTTTCTCTATATTGTTACTCATAAAACTTTAAAATTTAAAAAACTCACTTATATGAGGTATTGATGGCTCTGAATAAGACTTTTTGCGTGTTTGGATAACCTTTTGACTTCAAGCACGCCATTATCTTGTATCCGCAATTCTTGTAAATTTCCCCATCCTATCGTATGATGAATGTAAAGGCTTTGTTCCTTCCCATAATCACATTTATCGAGAAAGATGTTGTTACTTTTGGCACTTGCAGAAGAATAGTTAAAGATTACATATTGATTGTTGTTGACCTTGGAGTTCACTGAGATACTATAACGATCTATTTATCGACCCGTGGCCCTACAGGCCAACGGGGAGAGGGAGATCGATTAACAAGCCTACAAAACAATAAGGAGTTTTCTCTTTATCTGACTTTCCCTCTCGCTTTAGGCTTCGGGAAAGTCAAGAGAAAACGAGACCGTATTGAAAAACAGGCTTTTAACATTTTTCTAGATATAAATTGCACATACGGGAACTACATCAAAATATCTAGTAAAATGTGAATTCCCCTTATCTTTATCGATAGCGGTTTTAGTTCAGGAAATACCAATGTTATACTCATTAGAACAATGGAAAGGAACGGCTCGCTAACGCTCACCCAATCCGCCTCTTTTTCTCTCTTGTAAAAAAAACTGGCCAAATTGCAGCTGATGATATATGATAATGCTTTGGGGAAGAGACTATCACTAACTAAAAAAAAAGACGGCTTGGGTTCGCTGAAGGCGAACCGTTACTATCATTATTATTCGCTTTTTATTAGATGGATTGTGAGAAATATGGACCACTTTTTTTAAGAAAATCTGCTTTCTTATTAAAGGTCAGCAAAAAATAGGTCCAATGATATTATAGTAAGAACCTTATCAATACCATCCCTCCCGAGTGTAGTGAATACCACTTTTTTGATTGGAACGAAAAAATAATGACCAACCCATCATAGAGTTGGCCTATCCTATCACGGTCTTTGTTTATACAGATAGTATGGTTTGTACTTGTCCCTTTCAGTACCGAATAGGTGTGGACTTTTTATATATGCCTGATGTACCTCGTATTGAAGTTTATTCGCATCGTATTGTGTTGGCAGAAACTTTCGTCTGAGATATTCCAGCGCGGTAGACTCATGAACACCTGCTTTGGATAACGTATGAGCCTGAACGTAAACGCTTCTAGTCCTATTGCCGTCACTAAGGTTTATTTCATTGAACGGTTTCCACTTGCAATCCAGGATTCTGATTATTTCATCGTCCGTTATATGGTTCGATGGGAACCCCATTTGAGCCAAAACTTGACCATAATTCAATTGCGGTGAATTCGGCTGAGCAGTAGCATTAACATTCGATGAGCCCTGTTTGGATTTGCCAGGTCTATTAAATGCCGGGTCATACACATAGTGCCAAGGCTGAGCATAGGGATTATAATACAAATCCGGGTCATAACTGATGAAGCACGGGTGACTAAGATCCTCACATAGTTTGTCCGGCTTTATCCCAAAGGCATCAGTGAATAACTGTTCAACCTGACGATAACAGTTGCCATAATCAGCAATGCTATAGTTATCAGTTCTGACGATTACCTTTAATCCGTCTCCACTAGGACTCCTGAAGAACGCCAACACAAACGGCCATCCTGAAATGGTTTGTCTGATATAATCCAAATCCTGTTTTGTCTGATGATCGATATCAATGCACACCAGTGACGATAGTGATACGCAGCCATTATTATTCTTGCGTGTAAAAATGCCTTGCCACATAACGACAAACAGAGTCAGTTTCAGCCTATCTCGTTCTTCTTTTGATACCGCGTTCCTGATAGCGTTAATCTTTTCAGCGATACCATAGGTTCCAGTCTTGATAGCTAACAATGGAATCTCAATACTACAATTCTTCTCTAGATTCTGATTCTCTATGTCCCAGATATTCTTGAACATATTGATTTTAAACAAGTTACTATTTACTAATACTCCCATATTTTATTAATTTATTAATAATTTATAACCATTTTGTTTTTTACCGTTTTCATCTCTGAAACGTGCGGGTACTGCATCGGGTACATATTTAGTGATATCCGTTGCTTTAGCAGTAGCATTCATGCCAAGACGGTTATATTCTGCCTGAATCATTGATTTGATTTCGGCATTTGAATATACCCTGTCTTGCTCTAAGGTGATATTTACGCTACTGAATTTAGACGCGTCCTCGAGATGTTTCCTTAAGATGCTCTCGACATATCCAGAGCGTCTTATCCTTTCAGCGCCAAGACCTCGATAGTATTGTTTGAATTCAATCGGGATTACAGACGCTTCTTCTATCATCGGCAACAGTTCAGGATAGCATTGAACTGTATCGATATAGAGCTTCATCCTGCGCTGGAAGTTAGCGTCAGCAAAGAACTCCTGGCAAAACTGCTTATACAGCTTTTCCGCTTGTGAGAACTGATGAGTGGCATTAAAGCCGTTGTTCCTCATGCAGCGCATCATTTGATAAGAGCCTCGGTACTGCATCATTTTGATTTCCACAGCACGGAGATCGGCGATAAAGGCCAGATCATTGCATACAGCTCGACATGTTCCAGTATAATCGTCCACGTCGAGATAGTCCTTGGTGTATTTGTCAATAACCTGGGCTGTCTTTAATTTGTCGAGAATGCCTGGGTCGGTTATCTGTTGTAGCTGCTGCACCTTGGCAATCGTTGCGTTGCGTTTTGCATCATAGTACTGGATCATCTGTCGTTCATTCATGCCATCCTCCAGGTTTGCATCCTTGTAGAAGTAATATATTTCGTTTCTGAACGGATTACTTCTTGAACGGCACCGGCCTGCTATTTGCGGCAGGTCGATGGATATGTCCAAGCTTAGATTATCTCTGTTGCTGTCAGCGAATACATATGTTGTAGAACAATCGGAATAGAAATCTGTCCCCTCAAATGCACACTTGGTCACGAATGTGAAGGGCTTGTTTTGCGATTTGTATTCTATTTCGTTAGGCACAACGTCGATAGTATGCTGAACTTTCCTCAGAGCGGTTCTGTTTTTCGGCTCATCAGCACAGATCACTAGCGTCTCGCTTGGCATTAATTTGTTCTGATTGATGATAGCGGCGATATCTTTTACGCTATTCAGAAAGAACACTGCTTCCGTTGAGTTGTACTGCTGTCCGTCTATGATTTTAGATTTGAAGAAGCCGTTGGCTCGATAATCCTCAATGATTTTGCTCACTTCGGATGTTGTACTACGCATCTTTGAGTAAAACACCTGTACAGACTCCACGCGGCTCGGATCCCAAAGCAGTGTCACGTAGGGCATATCCTTAAATTCTCCCATTAGGTCAAGATAAGCTTCCTTCAACGGTGTCGCACTGATATAGACGATCCTGTTTTGCAGCGAATTCAGATGGTGCAGGAGGTTAATCTCAGTCGATCCCTTCAACTTGACATCGGTGAAGATGCACGTGAATTCGTCAACAACGATTTCAAACCGGTTTAATAATCCGTGATTTAACATTGCATCCACCACATGAACCAATGAATCATACGTCACCATGATCTTTGGCACTAACGGCTGTCCCCCGAAAGGATCCCCTCCACAGCGGCACAAGTAGTTCTCCATGTCGGCAATCGACTCGCTCAGATCACATCCGCTACTCCTGTCGAAATAGTGCACTTTCCCAGCGGTCCTGCCGTTCTTGAGCTTGCTGGTGATTAAATTACGCCTTGGGCTCAGTAGAATCACCGGTTGGTCGTTGGTCAAGTAGTGGTCTGTGCATCCACATCCGCATATCGACTTATTAAGAATGATATGTCCCGGAGGCAATTCATTATCAAACCCTGTCCAATCAGATAGATACTGGCACTCTTTAGGTACCTTAATGTCATATTTAACCATATTTTTTATATTTAAAATTGTTAAAATCGAATGATAAATATTGTCATTCACAGGTATTAAGAATTGAGGGGATTTGAATTCCCCTTTTTTATTTCACAATGTATCCTGGTATCTAAGCCCATAGACCCAGCTCTTTCTTCGCTTAGATGGGATATTGCATTTACTTCGATTTCTTCTTTTATCATACACTTTTCCACTCTACAGATGCAATATTTGTTTTGCATATTATTAAGTAATTTATTGAATATTCTTTGTGTATTATGCATCGGGACTTTGATGGCAACGATTAGGGCACATCAAAGTCAAAAAACTGGTGTGCGACAAATGCGATTAAAATAATATCATGGGGGTTTGACGCTCAAAACGGCAGAGCCCCATGGTATTATTTTTTATTTTAATTGTCGCATTTTAAGTCTATCTCGCTGAAAATTAATGATTAGAGTCGGAATTGTGTCGCGACAATAGCATTATCAGAGCAAAAAGGACAATTTGTTTTGTCGTTTTATGTCCAGATGCTAGAATAGATCATAATAACAAGCAAAATCAGTTTAAAACCGCATATATTAGACTCTCTCGGTGTATGAATTTATACGAGATTATTTACAAGAAGTCTGGAATATACTTTCCGGGATTTAACTCGATATTCCGCTTGTGTCGGTCTTCTTTCTTCCTGGCTTGATAAGTGTCGAGCCTTTTATCATCGCCCTCAACCCACATCAGGTTATCAGATGAGCAATTCATCCTATCGTAGTCAATATGTAGAATTTCAGGATACATAAAGACACTGTCGTCACCCTGTATGTAACCTGCAATTTTCATGAGATCATCAAGGAACACACGTGCATGAAAAATTGAGTGAGGCCTAGGCACTTGAATATGAGGTCTTATGCACACCTCCAGATCAACGTCACTATCATACATGCTGTCATAAATCGTCATGGGTTTGCCGTCCTGCTCAACGTGCCCGTCCTTAAATACTGTGACGATATTGCCATAGCATCTGAGATTTATAGACGGTGCATCGGTGTGCTCATACGGCTGAATGACCCACTCTAGGTTGCTGGCATCACAATTCATGGCATCTCCGTCCTTGTGATTGATTCTGTATCTTTTGTTGTCCATCGGTTTGGGAGGACAATAGCAAGTGATTACAGCTAGATCGATAGGCACCCTAGGACCATTCGGCTTCTTAATATATTTGCCAGCATCATCTATTTTGATCTTAATCTGTTTTATAACAGGTTTACTATACTTGATACCATATTTCATGCCGGCTACTTTACCGTCTCTCGAAATATAAATCCTGCCTTTGATAAAATAACGGCAGCTAACACCATCAATAATTACTGTTTTAGGCATATACACTTAGTTAAGAATTTTCAATCTTTTGATACACCTCATACGGCAGGTTTGTGATGAACATAATGTCATCATATAAGTCATCTTCATCTACCATCACACAGTCTTCGATCTTAGTGATAATGTATGTTTCACCAAAACACTTCAAGATACAACGCAAAAGTATTTCTTCTACATTTGCGGTATCACTATCGGAAACGATACCAAGAACCCCTGCGAAATTGATTCTTTTATATCCAATCTTCATAATATCATTTTTCTCAACTTCAATATTCATATAACTGTCTAATTATTAGTTGTTTTTATCTCGTTTTCTGCTGATAATCCTCAATATGATGCCCTTCGATGCCAGATAATTCACAAGTCGCCCATATTGCTGCTTGCGTTGGCGTTTCCTTGGGCAGATCACAAAGAGGTCCATCAGCTTTATCGTCAGCTCATAACCGCTGCCGCAGTCATAAGCCGCCTTGAATCCCTCGTCATGCTGTTTGAGGGATTCAATGTCGAGGGCGAAATACCGTTCCTCAATTTCATTTGCATGTTGATATGTGTTGTTCATTGCACTAGAATTTAATTGTCATCTTGAGTCCAATATCTGGGTTGAACTGGATATTAACCTTTTTAAACTTGTCAGCTCCATAGTGTTTTGAATTCTTCTTATAGAGATCACACAAGTCTTCAGCTATATATGTGATTATAGCGTTTGGGCATACCTTTAAAATACTGTAAACTTCAAGGTCATATGCCGGTTGGAAAGCTTTACACTCTCCAGTTATCAGCATCCACATCTCCATAGGGATGACGTCTGGATCGACAGATAATTTTTCCTTTGGAAGAGATAATTTCCAGTGAAATATAGCCTCCGTCGGGGATGTTAAAGTTGTTTCAAATCCTCCCTTAAAGTCATTCCCGTTATAGTTGGCAAGGTCATCATTCACACCATCTTCAAACTCCTTCGGGTTTTTCAAATCCAAGTCACGGACCTTACCCATTAACCAAACTTTTTTCATTTTTTCTCGATTTTATGTTTAACGTTACACCCATTTTATTGAGCGATTTCTGTAAGCCTTGGAACGAATCCTTCCTACGTCGTTTCCTTGGGCATATCTTCAGTAATTCTTGCAACGTGATATTGATGCAAGACCCACTTACAAGAGGATGCCCATCAAAAAGAGCATCCTCAAGCTTCTTGATTTCACCGGCATATGGATCTTCAGGTTGCCCGTCATCGCCCTCTACAACCGGTGTCGTATCTAACTCATTCTTTCCCTCAGCCTCAAGACACAATCTGCGGAAATCTGTCATCGGCTGCTGCTCTGTCTCCGTCATTGTAGAAAACAGTGCTTGCATTAACTGAATCATATCTTCTCAAATAACTCATACGGTAGGTTTGTGATATACAGAATATCGAATACTTCTTCTTCTCCTTCTTCATTTTTCCAAATGAAGACTTCAGTCTTAATGATCTTGTATTCATCACCGAAGCACTTCAATATGGATCTCAATAGAATATATTCAATGTTATAAGTGTCCCCGTCGCACATTATCTCCAGGAATCCACCTTCATTATAGCACGCAAAGCCGATTTTCTTAATGTCCTCCTTTGTTACTTCTATGTTCATGATTTATGGTTCGTGTATTTTTTTTTGCATTCCTCTATTAAGTTGTCAAGAAAGTCATAATAAATATAATCCCCGTTACCCTTCCAAGACCAGAATCGCTCTATTCTTTCTTCATTAGTCATCTTATCAAAATCCTTATGAGCTGTCTTGAAATCCGTAACCATTTTCTGCATCTGCTCAAATATGCTGTCAAACGAATACATGATTGAAAGCTCGAAATAAGGTTCTATCATAGAAAAATCAACATTATTCGAGATCAAATCATCAAAAAGATAGTACCAACTTGTGTATAAGCGGTTATTAATACTTGATTCAAATACAAAGTTGAAATCAAGAGGGCTGACGTTGGTAAAGAATCTACCTTGGACAGGCTTCTTTCTCAAATATAAATCCAACTCAGTCTTCGATATCTGGTTAGATTCATATTGTATCATGAGACAACACGCATTATGTGCAAAATTCATCAATACTTCTCTCTCACCAAACACGATCTTCTTGTCAGGATCCTTTTTAAGCCAATCTAATGAACGCTCTATTTCTTTAGTTACTTCTTCAATAGTGTCAAACACCTGAATGACTCTAAGCTTACCTTTTTCTTTCTCCATAATTATCTAATTGAATTTGAATAAATTATATTTGTCAAGTCTATTAATAAGGAGACAATACCGTTATTATCTCCTTTTTCATCATTACATAAGGCTATACCCCGCCATTTTCCGTGTTTTTCACGTTTCAGGGTTATTTGGATATGATTTATATTGATTTTGACTGGAATTATTGATATTTTTAGTATATTTGCGGTCACGAATAAGAAGATATAATCTTCTTATCACCTGAAAGCGACCAATAACATGAACGATATAGCAAACTCCTTTGCGGTTATATAGGCTTTGGTCGGCCTGCAGGGACTGCATTGGAGTTTGTTTTTTAGATAGACATGGCAAGTAAGAAACAGAGCAATAGCATCTTTAATTCAGCCGTCAATGTACTTGGAGGTGTTCCTGATTACGCCACTATGATACAGTATGCGCTTGACAAAATTGAGGGAAAAGAAAACTCTGAATTTTCTTTTAGAACAGAAAAGTCGGGTCAACGTTTTATTGCTGCAATCAACCAAGAACTGTTGGTCTTTAAAAACGAGCAGCATAAATCGTTGATTGTTGACTCTCTTTCATCGAAAGACCTACGACCGGACCAAAAACTTATGGTATTGTTCTGGCAACTTCTCATCAACAACAAGTTGTTTGCTCTTATAACCGAGAACTATTTCATGAAATGCGTTTATGCTGGTCGCATCTCGCTTTTCCCCAATGAAATTGAGAGTTATCTATATGAGTTGCGTCGTGAATATCCCGAAGAATTGCAGTGGAGCGATGCAACACTCAAAACCACCGCGTCCAAGTATCTTACCATGATGAAGAAGCTTGGCTTGGCCGAAGGAAACCAGCAGAAGCAAATTCGTTACCCGAATATTGGTGATGAATTGTTTATATTTCTTGTAAAACTTGCCTTGGCGGTATTCCCTAAAGAGAACACCGAAGCTAATTGGCTCTTCAGGTTTTCGTTTCTTGATACAAATTCTTTGATTAATCGTCTTAAGGCTGTTCGATTTACTCCTTTATGGACGATTAAACAGGTAGGTAATAATATTCAAATTGAACTCACTAAGAAATGAGCAGTACTTTTCAGATAGAACATAATCGGCTTTTCAACATGCTTGATAAAGCTATCAGCAATGACCTCGCTTCGATTGCAGTAGAAGCCAACGGTGGGCGAAGCATCCTCTTTGTTTATCCCATGGAAGACGATGACTTGTATATTGCGGAAGCGAGAAACCGTCTGTCATCCGACAATTTTTCATTCATTGATTTACGTGAGTCTTTCAATGATTTCATCAACGAAATTGGTCAAGAGAACTTTGAGACAATGAGAGCCGATTTTGGCAAGGAGGTCTATCGAAGTGAAAATTTTGCTGATGGAACTTTTTTTGAATTTCTTATGCAAAGAATAAATGCGGTGTTGCAAGCGGGCAAATCCCCCGTCTTGGTCCATACCGGCACTATATATGATATGGGATTCTCCAATATTCACATTATGGAAGATTCCAGAGTACTACGTGCAAAATACCCGCTTATCGTTTTTTATCCTGCTACAATAGAAGGAGAAACGATTAAGTTTCTGGGCAAAGAGCCTGCATCGCATTATCGTTGTATTGTAATAAAATAAAAACCAGCTATATGAGTACTATTAAAGACATCCTCACTATAAGCCTAGATGAGGAAATCAAGAGTGTCATTGACCTCAACTCTCAGGACGAAGGCGAAATCGTTTCAGAACTCAACGGCTTCATTCTAACCGAGAGTCTCGCAAAGCACCTTAATGAGTTTTGCGAAGAGTATGTAAACGGGACTATGCAATCTGGCATATGGCTCAGTGGCTTTTATGGTTCAGGAAAATCATATTTTGCCAAGATGCTTGGTTTTCTGTTAAAGAATCCGACTTTACAGGGAACGACAATGCGAGAAAGATTTGCCCCTAAACTAATAGGACTGCCTAATGCGGATTTTATTCAGAATAATGTTAATGCTCTTGATCGCTTCGAATCCCATGTGGTTCTTTTTGATTCAGCAAAAAGTACAAGCGAATTTGGTATGCCGTATATGCTGTTCTCTAATTTCTTGAGATCTCTCAATCTCTTGGACAATTGGATTGGCATCTTAGAATATAATCTGTTGCTTGATGGGAAATATGATCAACTGCTTCAGACAGTACAAGAAATCGAGGGTGAATCATGGTTTGTATTGCGTAAGATTATGACCAGATGCCATTCGGTTTTCAAAAAGGCCATGCTTCAAATGGGCAACAGCGAGGAAGAATATAATGACTCAAAATCTTTGGCTGAGCAGTACCGAAATGGTTATGACGCCACTAAGTTACGAGAAGACTTGGCGCGTTATATCGAAAAGAACCCCCAAACCCGAATTGTCTTTATGATCGATGAAGTGAGTGAGGCAATCATTCAAGAGAAGATTAACCTTCTTGATCTTGAGGGCATAGCTGAGGCTCTTGCTTCATTAGGGCGTAAGGTTTGGACTATTGCCATTGCCCAACTTAAACTTGACGACGTGATTTCAATGAAAAACGTATCAAGCAATCAGTTGACAAAAGTTCGGGACCGTTTCCGCACTACTATTGATATCAAAGCAGAGGAAGTTGATGTCATTATCAAGCAAAGGTTGCTTGATAAGGTCGATGGAGCAAGAGAAGATTTGAAAGAATACTTTCAAAATAATAGTGGTGCCATTAGAGATCTTACAAATTTGCCCGGTTTGAATCTTAGGCCCACTGTAGATGCCGATACTTACGCTGATTATTATCCTTTCCATGAGTATCAATTTAGGATGCTACAGTACTTCCTCTTTGGTTCAAGCGAAATGGTTCAGACCAAAGTGGGAACTCGTGGCATGATTATTTCTGCTTTTGACGTCCTTAAAAAAGAAGTGAAAAGGGACTACCACGAGCACGCTCATGTTACGGCAACTCAGTTGTGTAATCAAGCCGAATTGACAACCGAGGAGGAACAAGCCATCCGATACGAACAGGCAGAAAACGCGCTTAGCGATAAGGGCTACCAGATTATCGACGGCAAGAAACTCTTGCAGACCATCCATTTCTTGGCTAAAACAGAAGTGACTCAAACTACGGCAGAGAATATTTGCCGCGCTTATATTGATGGCCCGGAAAGATATTATGATGCCCTCGCTGAAATCAAATCTGCCCTAGAGGTCTTGCTAGAGAATCAAATTGTATTGCTTTCTGGTAACCAGTATCGTATCACCAACCAAACCGAGCAACGCATACTTGACGATATGCGCAACTTTGATGTTTTGCCATTCGTTATCAGGAGCGAAGTCACAAAAAGTATTAAGGCATTACCAGCAATAAGGAACCTCCAAACGCGCAACGTGGAAAGTATCAACGTTCCGTTCCAAATCATGCGTGAGGATGGTGAATCTATACTTGGAAATCCTTCAGAATTAAAAGTTTTGTTGCATGACATCAATGTCGTTAATGCATCAGAAAGGACGCAATATATTAATCGGGTCAAACAGGATTCAAACGACCAAAAAGGCCAAATACATATTGTTCCCTCCACAGATTTTGTCAACGAAATCACTGCACTGGTAACAGACATCAAACGTATCGAATACATCACTCAGAAACAGTTTACTACCGATGAAGAGAAGCGTATTGTAAATAGTTTTGCCTTGGAGCTCGATCAGAAATATGATCGTCTAGATGAGTATCTTATGAAGTCTTATTGTGAGGGTACTGCAGTGTACTGCTACAATTCTTCTTCATTGAACCAGATGCAATTTGACAACACCATAAAGAATCTGCAACTCAAGGCACATGACAATATTTATACTAAGCGTTTGTCATCTCGTCTGAATGAATCTTTGGCACCTCGGGTAATTACAGAGAATGCAGGTAGCTTACATACGCTCTTTGGCCCATCTGATGATTTCAAGTTTTTTGACTCTAGTGGAACATTCATTGGCAATACTCTTGCTGTTACCACCGAAATCATAACAAAAGCATCATCGTACATTTCTGGCTCAGAATTGGAGAGGCAGCTGTCTGCACCCCCAACAGGCTATCAGATAGGAACCATAATGGGTGCTGTTGCCGCATTATTCCGTGGCAATAAGATGATTGCACGTTATAATGGCACCGAATACCATTCAGTTCATGACAATGGTGTTGTAGAAATTTTCCGCAACACACGTAATTTTGGCAGGGCAAGCTTCAAGGCCGTAGCTCAAGGGTTGACTTATAACCAACGTACTGAAATCATTGATATTCTCAAGGATGATTGCAACTATAGGCAGTGGACTGGTGATTCAGTGAGTTATCAATTTAATGACTTTGATGTGGTCAACGCTATTCGTGATCTCTCTAAAGAGGTTATTAGTCGCCTAAACAATGAAATTGCAAGCGATGATAGGTTGTCACAACTGTTCTCAACGGCATTGCAAGCTAAAACTATGCTCCAGCCTTTCACCGCACAAGTCAACGAAGGGAACTGTGTTTCGCAGGCCCGTGCCTTTATCAATCAACAAGATGATTATATCGCGGCTGTAGAGCGCGTGGACGATGCACTCGATTTCATCAACAGAAATTTTGAAACGATTGAAAAAATCAGGCTGAATCTCGGAGCTATAAAGGATGAGATGCAGCAGGCTGGCAGTGACATGCGACTTATCAATCCGATTGTTGAGCAGTTCCAGCAGTGTTATGAGAATAACATGGTTAGCAACTACCAGAACATTTTGAATATTGCTCAACAGGCAAGAGACTTGTATTACAGTCTCTTTAAAGCAAGTGCTAACCAGGTTACGGAAACTTATTCTGACTTGAGAGTTAGAGCCGATGAAGTTCGTCAACAATTAAACGCTTACCCCCAAGAATGGAACCTGGTTCTCATCAATAAGATTAAGCAGTTTGACGATAAGTGTAAACGTTATATCATCAACGACATCAATATTCCTCAATATGAGGTTCGTTGCCGTAGATGTGGTTTCCAATTACGAGACTTAGCCTATGCCCAGAATATGGCGAATCAATGTAAGCAGGAAATCACGATGTGGCAAACTGAAATTGTCACATCCGACCCCACACCACCTCCTAGTCCTTCACCTAGAGAGCCCCAACCCAAGAGGCGGGCTATGCGTTCGACATTGCCAAGTGGCGAGTACTCTGTGCAACAGTATCGCCAATGGCTGACCGAACAACTGGCTCTTATCAGTCAATTTGACGCAACCGATAAACTGGATTTCAACAACTAAAATAAGATATTATGAACTTGATCGATCACGTTCTAAAAATACGGCTTCTCATCCATCGGGCATTCGATGGAAAATTGGAGCGTTTAGGGATAGAACAAACGCAATATGCCGACCGCATGGAGCTCTCATCAAATGATGAACAGACTCGTGCTCGTCTCATTGACATTAATAACACCCATCTTCAAGAGAAGGGCGGTGATTTCGTAGCAGCCCGTGAGCACACGCTCAAGCAGTGTGTGTTCACACTGTTCAATCGTCTTGCTGCCATTAAACTCATGGAACGCAAAGAACTGTTCCCCGAGGTCATCAGGCAACGAGCCGACAATGGTGGACTGTCAGCAGCACATCAGGCTTGGCTTGAACTACATCCTGAGGGTCGTGGTATGGAACGTGATGGCTTGGCATCTTTTATCAGTGACAAGTTCATTGAGTTGGCTGAATTCATACCCCTTTATCGCGAGGATTATCCTTATTCGCTCATGCCAACTGCCGATGAGCTGAATGAAGTGATACGAGCTTTCAATGACATCGAGGATGATTCTGATTGCAATGAAGCGTGGCAAGGAGACGACATTCTCGGATGGCTCTATGAGAACTTTAATTCTGCGGAAAAAGTCGAGTTCAAGGATAGCGGTGCAAAGACCGAGTACGATAAGGTGTCACTGCAAAGCCAGGTATACACGCCAAGCTGGGTAGTCAAATTCCTAGTTGATAATACCCTTGGGAAGACTTATCTTGAGATGTTCCCTGATAGCCGGATTGACCAGCCTGATGCTAACGGCAATCGTCGTTACATGATTGCTAATCGTCCGAACAAGCGGATACGCGACCCGAAAGACCTTAAACTACTTCGTCTTCTTGACCCGGCATGTGGATCAGGAAACTTCTTGTTGTATGCTTTCTCTATGTTCTATGACCTTTATATGGATCAGGTCGAGAACTATGGAGCAGATTACAAACGCAGAGAAATTCCAGCCATCATTGTTGAGAACAATCTTTTTGGTGTTGATCTTGATGAACGCGCTGTCCAACTTGCTCAGATCGCTTTATTGATTAAGGCCTGGGAAACTGGTGGGCGCCGTGCGCCTAAACCCAAACATACGGGTGTTGTTTGCAGCAATTTCTACCTTCCTTCCTATGACGAAGTGAAGACCCATTTCGGCTACGATGTCGGTTTTCAAAAATATGATGAAATCGCTCGTAAGATTTGGACGGATCTCGCTGAAGCCTACAAATTCGGTAGCTTGGTTCGAGTAGAGGAGCAACTAAATGCCATCACTCCCAACGAGGATAACCATTCGCTATTTAGTGCGGACAGAATCAACTCGCTCTTTGATGAGCGCAATAAGATGAAAACTCAATTGCGAAATCTGGTTCTGAACTATGGCAACCAGAATAACAACCCATACACATTGCTGAAGATGAATGAGGCAATGACATTCCTCGACGTCATCTCCAACTCATTTGATGTTGTGGTAGCCAATCCTCCTTATACAGATAGTGGTGACTTCGGTTTAGAATTGAAGCGCTTTGTTGATGCCAATTATCGGCAACCACTCAAATTTAATACCAATCTTTATGCTTGTTTTATCAAAAGATGTTGTGAATTAGCAGGTGATGAAGGAAAGGTGGGAATGATTCATCCCATGACTTTCATGTATATAAAATCATTTGAAGATGTGCGTAAATATCTTTTGAATGAAACGCATATAAATCTTTTCGTTGAATACGGTCTTGACAGAGTTAATGTGTTTGCAGACACAGGATTGGCTAGTGCACCGGCTTTTTATACTATTGATAAAAATAGTTCAGATTTGCCTTCTTTCTTTTTTCAAATCAATTCAGGACTTGTTGAAAGAGATAAAAAGAGTTATTGCCTGAATGCTTTACTATCTGTAGTCAATATGGAGCATAATGACAGAGTATATGCGATAGATCAGTCAAAGCTTAAAGGAATTAAATCATATCCGTTCATTTATTGGATTTCTGATGACTTCAGAGACAAATTTGCGAATTATCCTTTGTCTAAAGAATGCAATGTAGTAAACGGCTGCATCACAGGTAAAAATGAAGGAGCTTTACGTTTTTGGTGGGAAATAAAGGAAAGTAGTAAATGGGTTCCTTACGCAAAGGGAGGTTCGTGGAACAAATGGTATGGCAATACATGGTTGAGAGTTATAACCGAGAATGATTATGAATATATTAGGAAACAGAATACACATAGCATTCCATCGGTTACTTTCAAGAAAGGAATAACGTATAATGGAATTGGCACTAAGGGTTTATGTTGTCGATTCTTAAATGAAGATACATTATATGACATGGGATCTAGTTCATTATTCCCTAATGACATTGAACTAACCTTAGGTATTCTCAATTCAAAGTTAATTGTTTATTCAGTAAACTGCTTAAATCCAACTGTTAATATTCAATCTGGAGATGTGAGAAGATTGCCGTTTATTGATGTTGATTCGTGTGATTCTAAAAAACTAAGCATTATTCGTTGCGCAACATCACAAATACTTAGAATCAAAAAATTAGTAAACGCTTATAGTATTATCGAAAAAGATTTTACTTTCTCGCCACTTGATTATAGGTATGATGTAAAAAAGGCCGCTGAATTATTCTACAATAGAGAAAATGCACTAATTACCCAAATTCTATTAAATGAGAGTATAATAAATCGTACTGTATTTGATGTGTACGAATTAAGCGAGAAGGATAAGCAGATGGTGCTAGAAAAGGAAGGTTCTCCGGTTGGTGACTTACCAGTAAGCCAAGAGGCTAAAAAAGCATATCGTCTTTGGTTAACAGAAGAAAGTGAATTCAAGCCATCTGATGAAGTGCTCGCTCACCTTGATGCACTTGAGGTGAATAATGGAATACCACAGATTATTGACTTTGAGACATTGTATATAACGAACAACGACTGGGAGGAGTTTTGTAATAAGCGTAACGTGAATCCTGTTGAAGCTTGGTGGCAGTTCAAGAACGCTGGTATACTTCCTCCACAGAGGACGCAAGTGTTAGCATTCGAACTGATTGTCGACGTTATTCGTTCACTATTAGCTAAGGATGATGATGGTGTGATACCACTCACCACGAATGCGGGAGAAACGAATCTTGCACCACGTATTGAGGCGGAAATGGTGGAAAGAGGGTATAGTCCGGCACAGATTGCCCAAGTGTTTGCATTACTTGGAGGGGGTGGCCTTGAGCGTTACTTGAGTGAGCGCTTCTTCCAACAACTGAGCGAACACCTCAACCTGTTTATGTACTTGCCTAAGACACCGTTCATTTGGCACATTACCAGTGGGCAACATCATGCACTTGAGCTATTTGTGAGTATCTATACTTGGAGCCGAGATACGTTGATGCGCATTAAAAGCGTTTATGCTGCCAATCGAGAAGCAGCTCTAAATGATCGTCTGCAGGTGTTGCTGCAAGGCGATGCCACTTCACGAGCCCAAGCCGCAGAAGTGAGAGTACAATTGCAGGAGTTGCGAGGCTTCTGTGAAAAGATTGACCAGTTGCTTGCATCTGGTTATGATCCTAAACTTGATGATGGCGTTGGCAAGAACATCGCTCCCTTGCAGAAGGCTGGTCTTATAAGCTATGAAGTGCTCAATAAATCTCAACTCAAGAAATATTTGAACGCAGACTGGTAAAATTAACCGACATGATAGATAAGTGGTTCATAGATGATGCCAACAGAGTGCTGCGAGGACACAGGCGCCTTGTGATTACGGACACAAGAGGAGAAGGCGCTTTTTTGATTAAGTATCTTTCTCCAAAGCGCTGTAGAATTCTCACGGTGGCTGATAGTAGTCAGGAGCTAAAAGCACGCATAGACGCTGAGCGAGACTATCATGATAAGAACGTAGTATTCTATACGACCATTCCGCAAGCCAAACTGACGATGTTGCAGGAGTATGCAACCACCTGCGGTTGCATTGTGCTCGATGATATGGAGGCATACATTAAGCAACAGCTCTATCAAAACCTGGGTATTAACAGCAATGTCGATGGCCGCAAACTTGTGCTTGCAGCAAAAGTTAGCAAGGACAAGGACGAGAATTGGTGGCGTGGCGTAGCAGAAGGAATCATCAATCCTGTTGACGCTGAAACGCTCCTTTGGGATTTCCTTCGTGATCCTAAGGCATTTAAAGATAATAGTGATGATGCCGTTTATGAAGCGATGCAGGGCGAAGCAAGCCGTATTACGGGAATGCCAACTGTTGACCAGAAACCAAAGGTATTTGCCCAGGGCATCATGAACTCATTCTTTGTGGAAATGATGAGTGGTACGCCAAATAGCGAGCTACTGAGGCTCTATCATCAGATGGCTGATAGTGAATCGATGAATGAACAGCTAAGGCTCTATATTCAAGGTTTTCAGTTACCAGAGGTGATTGATGTGTTTGCATGTCACTTTGACCATCCATTCAACGAGATTGACAAGGCTATGTTCCGTGCTTACAGCAAAATGCTGCAGCAAGGAGAAAGTACATTGAGAGTCCATCAGTACGTATCACAACGATTGAATTCTGATAAAGCAATAAAATTCAAGCCATCTTGGCTCAAAGATCTCTTGGTGGTAATTAGCTTTGATATCGGTTCTCCTCACGAAATAACTGATTTGGAAGGATTCGCCGATTATTACAAGAATACATTCGCTCCTCTCGATACCGCTATTCGTCATCTCTATGAAGAGTGGCTGAATGAGCCTGCTGTTATACGACCAGTACAGGAGTTCTATGAGCAAATGAATAGCGCCATGTTGAGTTGCTGGTTCTCTCTTGTGGACAATTATCAACCGACGCAATTCAACTTGATCAAGCAATGCTTTGACCAAGCGCCAGGCAAAACGGCAATCATTGTATGCGACGGATTGCGGCTGGAAATGGCTGAGGTCATTGCTAAACGAACATATCCGTCAGGTACACGTAAAGATCAGAAAACAGCCTGGTGCAAACTTCCATCTGTCACTCCAAACGGCATGAGTGCGCTTTATGGTATTGCTTCTGCAAAAGATGATAGTGTGTCCAAGCGACAGACCTCATTGAAAACTCAGCTTCCTGATGTGGAAATCATGCAATTGAACAACCTCAATAACGGTATTACTGCAAATCACTTAGTCTTATTGTATGGTGATATCGATCAAATAGGCGAGCATAAACAGTTAGCCGGACTTCGTGACATCGCTACGTATGAAACGGTGTTGTATGAGAAAATCAAAGAGTTGCTCAATATGGGTTATCAAAGTGTTTTCCTTACTACCGACCATGGCTATGTCATTACTGGTTTGCTTGATGAGTCACATAAATTGGACGCTCCAAATGGCACTCATGCTAATGAGCGTTTTGCAACATCCGATGAACCTATCAGTGATTCTTCATTCATAAAACGCAATGATAATTGGATTGAGGGACACTATCAATATTATGCCCGCACGGATAAACCATTCCGCACTCCTGGCGGATATGGTTACTCACATGGTGGCTTAACACCTCAAGAATGCCTTATTCCAGTCTATCGATTCTTTAATGACCAGAATGAAGTTAGTATGCCTGTTACTATAGTCAATAAAGCAGATTTGGCAACTGTGACAGGACAGTTTTATACCATCAAACTACAAGGTGGAGGCAACCAGTCAGATGTATTTGCATCAGAGCGGAAAATCAAATTACTATTCTTTGATTCTCATGGAACAGAAGTGAACCAGTCTCCAATCATCACAATTAGAGCTGGAGAACAAGAACAATCCGAGTATTCGCTAACCTGTGACTTACTTAAGCTCGTGGTTATTGATGCACTCACTACCGAACAACTAGACTCCTGCAATATCGAGAAGCAGGTAAGCAGAGATATAGAAGACCTTTTCTAAAAGATTGAAACGATGATAGATTTAGATAAAAAGCTGTTGGAACTCTTTCGTGGGTTCGTTGTAAGAAAAGATATAGTTCGTTCAGTTAAAGGTACTGCTAATGTGCCGGTGTTCGTCCTTGAATACTTACTGGCCAATTCATGCAGTACTGATGACGAGCAGAAAATTCAGGAAGGTATAGCGAATGTTCGCCGTGTTCTACGTGAACACTATGTCAATCCTGATGAGGCCAACTTGATTCAAACGAAAATACGTGAGAGAGGCACCTACAAAGTTATTGATAAAATCAGTGTGCGTCTTGATCCGTCAAGGGATAAGTATTGGGCACATCTCTCTAATCTTAACATCCGTGATGCCAATATTGCTGAGGCACTTGTCACAAGCCATGATAAACTCTTAACAGGCGGCATATGGGCTATCATCGATATTGATTACGATTCTTTGCAAACGATTGGTAATAAAATCTACCCGTTTGTTGTATCTAAGATTCGACCCATTCAGCTTTCAAATTTTGATGAGGAACGCATCAAGAGAATGCGCAAAGAATTTGACAATGATGAATGGCTGAATGTGCTGCTGCGCAGTGGTGGTTACGAGCCAGAATCAGAAGGCATGACGCCTCGCATGAGGATGCTTTTGTTGTCTCGCTTCATTCCACTAGTTGAGAGCAACTTTAACCTGGCTGAGCTTGGACCACGATCATCGGGTAAATCTTTCGTTTTCAAAGAGCTTTCACCTTACTCGATGCTAGTTAGTGGTGGACAGGGAACGGCAGCATCACTCTTTGTAAACAATTCAAGTGGCCAGATTGGTGCAGTTGGCCTTTGGGATGCCATTTGCTTTGATGAGTCGACCGATGAATTGTTTAAGGACAAAGAGGTGGTGCCATTGATGAAAGATTATATGGAAAGCGGCAGTTTCTCAAGAGCCGGAAAGTCTGGCGAGAAAGCAGCCAATGCTTCCATCATTCTCAACGGAAACATCAACCAGCCCGTAGAAACTGTTCTTCAAACAAGCCATTTGTTTAGCCCGTTCAGCGATAAAATTGCCAACGACACGGCATTCCTTGATCGTTTGAGTTTCTTCTTACCGGGCTGGGAAATCATCAAGTTTGCGCCACACCACTTCACCAATCATTTCGGATTCTCTACCGACTTCTTCAGTGAGTGGATGCATCATCTTCGCAAAGACAGCTATGTCAATGCCATTGATGAGTATTTCACGTTTGGTTCACATCTTAAGCAACGAGATACTAAGCCTATCCGCAAGACCGTTTCCGGTCTAATCAAGTTGCTGCATCCTGATGGAAAATTCACAAAAGAGGATGTGCGGCAGTACCTTGAATGGGCTATAGAAATGCGCCGTCGTGTCAAAGAGCAACTCAAGCGCATTGGTGGCATGGAGTTCTGGGACACGAACTTCTCATACTTCGACAACGACACTCAAGAAGAAATTTTCGTGTCTCTGCCAGAAGAACGAGGCAGTAATCTGATTGAAGATGTGCCGTTGCCTCCTGGTACATGTTATACCGCTACTAGTGACGGCGATAAGGTGACGCTCGTGAAGATTGAAATCATCACAATGCCAGGCAATGGAAAGCTCACGATAACAGGGAACACATCTACCGAAGCCAAAGAGGATGTAAAAAATACTTACAATTACATTCGAGCAAACGAACGTGCAATCCTCTCTCAGAGTCATTCTTTGAGCAAGCTTGACGTTAATGTTCAGTTGACAGCACTTTTAGGCAGTACAGTACATAAAGGAATTGGTGGCGCTGTGTTTACAGCACTTGTTTCGTCGGTGTTTAACCGCACCTTGAAGTCGGCTCTTGCCGTCATTGGAAATATCAGCATTGGAGGAGCCATAGAGCGAGCCCTCAATTTCAGCGATCGCGTGTCACTGCTCTCTGAAAATGGCGCGAAAAATGTCATCGTGCCCATGGACAACCTGGCCGAAATGGCCACACTTCCTTCTTCCATCTTGGGCAAAACTGACATTCCCTTCTATTCTAACTCCCAAATGCTCATCCAAAAAATCATTAGTTAATATTTTTCTTTGATCTACAGGAAAACGATGAAATTCAATATTCTAAATATCACAAAGTGAAGTAAGAATAGATAAGCAACGATAAGAATATCATAAGAAAGTGGTGTAATACAAGTGGTTACACCACTTTTTGTTATTGTTAAACTTTGTTTCATTTCTTGCTATTTTCGGATTTTTACCGTAATTTTGCGTCATATTTGCGACACGACTTAATTGGCGATGAGATGCAACTTAAAAATACTTATACGGATTAATACATATTAAAAGGACGAAAATATGCCAGCTTTAAAATTTCAGATTAAACGGAAATGCGAAATGTGTGGAGCAACCTTCATTGCAAAGACGCTCGAGTCTAAGTATTGCTCTAAGCACTGCATTGACATGGCTTATAAGCAGAAAAAGGCAGCAGCCAAGAAGGCTGAGCAATTCAAACAAATTGCCCAAAAAGTTCCTGATGCACGAGAATATATCTCTGTAGCGGAAGCTGTAGCCATGTACTCCATCGGGCGAGACACGATTTACCGTCTGATAAAGAAAGGGGCTATACCTTAT
>Ga0256407_10004589_pt1 | contig 22919 bp, 26 predicted proteins | sample RumenRJG_04DNA_FD_193489 | JGI IMG/M metagenome (GOLD analysis project Ga0256407, IMG submission 193489) | Bovine rumen microbial communities from Lethbridge, Alberta, Canada - RJG_04 | ecosystem: Host-associated > Mammals > Digestive system > Stomach > Rumen | place: Canada: Alberta... | reverse complement strand
CACCGTTTTGTTTTGCCGACCAATATGTGCCGGAATTTGACAAAATGAAAGTTATGCGTTGTGAAGTTGTGGAAACAGTTTTTGAAAACGATAAAGAAAAAGCCGTAAACGGTTACCACAGGACATACAAGCTTGATGATGAGTATCAAAACATTTATCTTGAAAAAGATTTTATAAATGGTCTTGCTTACTATGACGATGATAAAATTATATATAATGAACAAACCATGACAGATTTTTCAATAGTTTCAACTCATGTTGAAATTGACAGAAAAGAAATGAAAATTACTGTTTCTTCCCGTATAGAATACGATAATCCCGATTTTGGAGAAAAAGAATCTGTCGGAATTGGCGAATGTTAATATTTATAATAAAATTTTTGTTTTAGGGGCAATTTTTTCTGCTGAAAATACTTTATATATATGTAGGTAAAATGTATTTTTGCATATTTTTGCAAAAAAAGGTTAAAGGTTAGTTATATATGGGAAAAACAGTAGAAGAAATTTGTAATGTTTTAATCTCAAAATACTCCAAAAATTTTGAAGTTAATTTTTCTTTGGTTGAAAAAACACAAAAGAAAACGCTGACTTCATGTGTTTGCTGTTCTAACCCCATAAAAAATAACCCTTATCAGTCATTTTTTGATGACGAAAATTTATACAATAATCTTGAAAGAAAAATTACAACCGAACTTGCTCAGGCAATAGATGATAATTCGGTTGAAAAAATAAAGTATTTGAAAAACAAATACGGAGATAAAAAAGAATTTAAAAGTGCAAAAGAATTTCTCAACAAAAAATGCAAAGAAATCTGGAATGTTTATGAAAAAACAAACAGAATACCTAAAGAAGCAATGAAATGTCTTGGCATCTCAAATCAGCCTGATTTGGATTTCATTTTAGGGAATAGTCTTAAATATTTTGAAAAAGATAATTCCGATACAACTTCTTATATCATTTCTTCTACATTAAAAAATGAGAATTTGTCTTATACGATAGAAGATATTCATAAATACCTTAAAGAAATGAATAAAAAAGCAGTATGTAAATACAATTTTAAAACAGTAAAATATCTTATCGCAGAGCAAAATTATACAAAAGAACAACTTTTTGATTTGGGCGTAGATAAAGAAAGCATAAAAACAGCACTCAAATCTTTGGGATTAAAATACAAACTGAAATATTTATTCTAAATGAGAGCAAGGACATTAATATAATCAAGCATATCTTTTAATCAATTTTCAAAGTATTTGGTGTGCCTATACCAAAGAAATTTTTGATAAATTTATAAGCACCATAAACGGCTAAACCTACAGCAGAAGCTTTGCCAATGATTTTACCACCGAACAATGCCCCTGCGCCTAAACCCAAAGGTATAACAGAGTTAACTAATGAACCTGTAAAGCCTTTTATATAGCCTATTCCTTCATTGAAAAATCTTTTATAGGTTTGGTCAAGTTCTGTTGTAAAAGACCAATTCTTAATCTTTTCGGTAAATTTGCTCATATTAGGCATATACATAGAGTTATTGAGATAATATGCAGTTGATTGTGCATCTTTTGAACTTGCATATAAATCAGACTGAATTTTACCCACATAATTTGCATCATAAGCAACAATTCCAAGCGCAGCAAGCCCCGCACCTTTTGTCAGGACACTTGATACACTCGGTAACACACTTCTGATTCTTGTTAGTATAGCCATTGTATTTTTCCTTATTTTAGTGAATAGTGAGGAGTGAGAAATGAATAGACCTTTACGGATTTTGTCATATAATGTGCAAAGCACCGAAATTGACTATTCATTATTCACCATTTTCTGTTCACTTATTGTTTGATTTTATCTGACTTTTTTTCTTGTCGTCTTTCTTTTCTTCCGTCTTTATTTTTGTACGCTTGTCCGGGTCAACAGGAACATCTTTGTCAACTCTTTGCGCTGACATATCTAATAATATACGAGAAGCATCCGCTGCGTCAAATCCCTGTCCCTGCGGATTGGATTGCATTTGTTGTAATACTGCTACCGTAAAATCATCACCGTTACAAATTCTGCCTTCCAATGCACTCAGGGCAAGAAGTCTGATTTCCTGAACAGGATCCTGTAACATCTTGTTAATTAAAGCCGTTAATGCTTTGTCATCTTTCCTTGTTGAATCTTCATCAAGTCGTTCAAATACCGCTTTAGCAGCAGTTATACGCTGAGATTTGTCCTGACTGTTTAACATATTTTCAAGATTTTTTATGTAATTATCATTCAATAATACAACACGCTTTTTCTCTGTTTTATCACCTGTTGATGAAATATTATTGTTTGTTGTGTTGGTATTATTTGAATTAGCCATATTATACGGGCTTATAGGATTATTAGGGTCTAACAAACCTCCTGCTCCATATTTATTTTCTTTATTATTCGGATCTAAAGGTCCGTTTGGTCTGTACGGATTATTCGGGTCATTAGGATTTGCTCCGTAAGGATTGTGAGGACTGTTCGGGTCTAACGGACCACCTGCTCTGTACGGATTGTTCGGGCTTTTTGGGTCTTGAGGGTTGTATCCTGAATCTGTTCTGTACGGATTATTTGGATTGGTTGAATCAAATGCTCCGCCCGGTCTGTACGGATTGTTCGGATTTTGTGGGTCTGCTCCGTAAGGATTATTTTTATCGTTCGGGTCTAACAAACCACCCGGTCTGTACGGATTATTTGCCTGATTTATTCCGCCGTGATTTTGACAGCATGGACAAGTTTGTCCCATCTGTGTTGTGTAATAATTTGACGGATATGCTCCTGCCGGATAATAGTTCGGAGCATTTACATTATAAGTCGGTGCCTGTGCTCCCGGAGAAGTAACAGACGGATTAAATATTTGAATGTTAACACCTGTTGCCCCCGGAGATGTCGTAACCTGCGGAGGATAGTAAGGCGGATTATACGGTTGAGAAGTCTGCATGGCAGGAGCAGTCTGCACAGGTGCAACAGGCACACTTGCACAGTTGTATGCCGCATTATATTGCGGATTTATAGGTTGCTGATTTTGTCCTGTAATTTGCATACTATATTACCCTACCTAATTCTACACATATATAAAGTAAATTTATTCAAAATAATTGCTATTTTACTAAAATATTAGTTTACAAAACGCAACATGTTTCATGAACATAATATATTTTTTTAGTAAAATTTAACTATGCAAGGGCAAATTTATAAAATATATTCAGACTCATATTTCGTTAATTTAAACGGAAATATTATCCCATGCAAGATAAGAGATGTATTAAAAAAACAAAAAACTTCAATTGTTACTGGAGATTTTGTCGAAGTTGATAAAGATGTAATAACAAAAGTTTTGCCACGAAAAAGTTTTATAAAACGCCCATCGGTTGCAAATGTTGACCAGATTGTTGTTGTAAGCGCACTAAAAGAACCCGAACTTGATTTCGGGCAGTTAAATCGGTACATTTCACTTGCAAAGTACTACAAACTCCCCGTTATTTTATGTTTTAACAAAGAAGATTTGGAATATGAAAACAACCTGCAGGATAAAATAGAAGAAATCTATGGCGGTTTGGGGTACAAAATTGTATTCACATCAGCAAAAGAAAAAGCAGGGATTGACTGTTTCGCTAAACTTATGAAAGATAAATTGTCTGCTCTGTGCGGAAATTCAGGTGTCGGAAAGTCAAGTTTAATCAATGCTCTTAACCCGAATATAAATTTAAGAACTCAAAGTGTCAGCGAAAAATTAAACAGAGGTACACATACTACAAGACATTGTGAAATAATTGAAATTTCGACTTTTACAAGAATTATAGATACTCCCGGATTTAGTAACCTGAAATTTGATTTTATACTGCCAAAAGATGTGGATAGTCTTTTTGACGATATTTATAAATATAAGCATAAGTGCAAATATTCAGACTGTCTGCACATCAACGAAACAGGATGCGAAGTTTTGAAAAACATTGATACTATTGACAATTCAAGATATGAAAGTTACCTTGAATTTGTCAAAGAAGCATTTGAATACAAAGAAAAAATTAAATATAACGGCAGAAAAACAGAAACTCACAACAAATTTCACAATGACAAATCGGTAGTAAAAATCAGCGAGAAAAAACGCCACGGCGCAAGAAATACACAAAAACAAAGAATATACAGGGAATTAGACGAACATGAAGATGAATGATTATATAAAACTTGTCAATGACAAACTTGACGAATTTATACAGATAGAAACACCGCAAACACTTTTTAAATCTATGAAATATACGGTAACTTTGCCCGGAAAAAGGTTAAGACCTGTTATGTGTCTTGAAACTTGCAAAATGCTTGGCGGAGAAATTGAAGATGCAATCCCGACAGCCTGCGCAATAGAAATGTTGCATGCTCAAACGCTTATTCACGATGATTTACCTTGTATGGATAATGACGATTACAGGCGGGGAAAACTTACGAATCATAAAGTTTTTGGTGAAGCGGTAGCCGTTTTGGCAGGTGATGCGCTTTTGACTTTCGCTCCGCAAATTATTTCAAAATTTTCCGATAACCTTCCACCGTCAACAAAAATTCGTGTATTGAACGAATATTTCAACTACGCAGGTGCAAGAGGGGTAATAGCAGGGCAGGTTGTAGATATTGAAAGCGAAAATAATCCGGGTATTATTGATAAAGAAAAGACTTTGGAATATTTGCATCTTCACAAAACCTCTGATTTATTTCAACTTGCGATGCGCACCGGTGCGATAATTGCAAACGCTGATGATGAAAAACTTAATGCGGTGACCGAGTTTGCAAAGAATTTCGGACTTGCTTTTCAGATAGCAGACGACATTTTAGACGAAATTTCAACTTTTGAGGAAATGGGTAAAACTATGGGCAAAGATAAGCAGGAGAATAAACTTACCTATGTTTCGCTTTACGGACTTGAGCAGGCAAAATGTAAACTTTCTTGCCAATTAGACAAATGCCGTGATATAATGCAAAAGCACAATTTTAGTTCAGAAATATTCAATGAAATTATTGAACAAATATCACAAAGGGCAGGGATTTAATGTTAGAAACTTTCAGACAAATAGTTGCAAATAACGGATATGAAGCATTAAGTTGCGGAATATTGGCGGCTTTTACAGGACAAATAATTAAATTTATAATTTTTACGATAAGAACAAAAAAAGTTAATTTTAAAATATTTACAACAACAGGCGGGATGCCGAGTACCCATTCCGCTGCCGTAATTTCCCTTTCTACTATAGTTGGGATTTTGGAGGGTTTTGATTCAATAATTTTTGCATTGTCGCTTGGTATATCTCTTATTATTATGTATGATGCTGCGGGTTTAAGGCGTGCCGCAGGTAAGACTGCTGCTTGCCTAAATAAAGTTATGGAAGAAATGTATAATCATGATTTAGAAGCGGTCGGCGGAAAGTTAAAAGAACTTTTGGGGCATACTCCGCTGGAAGTTTGGGCTGGTGCGGCTTACGGTCTTGTCTTTGCATATTGTTACCATTTGTATATTGTCGGATAAATGCGGACTCCGGGAATTGATAAAATTAAGCAACTTTCAAATTATAGCCGAGAGTTTTAAGTATTTTAGCAAGTGTATCTAATCTTGGCACTCTTTCACCGTTAAATATTTGATAAAGCATTGCTCTGTCTATCCCTGCCTTTTCGCAAAAGCCAGATATACTATCTCGAGATTTTATCACTAACTCCAAAGAGCGAAAGAACGCATTAAAATCGCCGTCATTAATATATTCGGCAAGACTTTCGTTCATATATTCTTTTTGAAATTCTTCATCTTTTAATTGTTCTATAATAAATTCATTTAATTCAGTCATTTTCATCATCCTTCATATTTTTTAAATAACTTTTAGCAATTTTAATATCTTTCTTTTGGTCTGATTTATCTCCTGCATAAAGTAAAATTACAACTGTATTACCCTGTATTGTATAATAAATTCTATATCCACTGCCAAAAAAGAATCTTAATTCGTACAAATTTAGAGCAATTTTTTTGTAATCCCCAAAATTATCGTCATAAATTCTTTCTAATCTTTTGATGATTTTTACTCTTGTAGATGAATCAAGAGCCAAAAGCCATTCTTTAACAGGCTCGTTGCCATTTTCGAGTTTATAGAATTTAATTTCTTGCATAATTATATTGTAGCGAAAACACTACAATTTGTCAAGAGCAATGTGGATTATAAGGTCTCAAGGTGGAAGTTTGTTACCGCTATGGTTTGAAAATCATATAGTTGCTATTGGTTGGTGTTCTGATACTTCTTTCGAAAATTTGAAAAAAGAAAAAATAAAAAAAATATTGATTAAAAAATATACTCAAAATTCAAAATCAGTTCCTATTTGGGCAAGTATTTGTGATAATTTTGTAAATAAAATAAAAAACAATGACTATATTTTGACTTACGATTCTGCATCACGAATATACTATCTCGGGCAGATTATTGGAGATTATAAATATAACAACAAAATTGAAGATTCTCATACCAGAGCAGTTAAATGGTTCGATAAAACAATTTCAAGAGATTTAATTTCAAATGAAACAAAAAATTCTTTAGGCGCAGCGCAAACTATATTTAGAATTTCGACTGAACAAACCAATGAAATACTAAATCTTTTTGAAGGTAATAACATAAAGGAAAAAAATGAGGCTGAAATAATTGAAGATAATATTCAATTTTCAAATGATTTGTTAGAAAATGCAAAAGAGAATTTAAAGGACTCTATAAATAGCTTATCTCCGGATGATATGGAAGAGTTAGTTAAAGAAATTTTAAATGCAATGGGATATATCGCCGAAAGAACTAAAAAAGGTGCAGACAGAGGTGTTGATGTATTTGCATCAAAAGACGGTTTAGGACTTGAAGATCCGAGAATTTTTGCAGAAGTAAAACACAGAAAAGGGCAAATGGGTTCTCAGGATATAAGAACATTTACAGGTGGTAGAAACTCAAATGATAAATGCTTGTATGTAAGCACAGGTGGATTTACTAAAGATGCACATTATGAAGCAGAGCGTTCAAATATACCACTTAAGCTTATTGATATAGATGATTTGGCTAACTTATTATCAATTCATTATGATAATTTCTCAGCAGAAGGTAAATCTTTATTACCACTTAAAAAAGTGTATATTCCTATTGCGAAATAATTCGCTTTCAAGTATCTTTGTTAATAATTTGTAAGTTGGGCTTTCAGCCCAACAATATTGAGTTTGGGTAAAAATCATGACTTAAATTTTACCCCCTTTCATGAAATCAGGAGAGGGAGATATTTTAATTAAACCCAAAAATCTTTCAACCTTTTACCTTCTCCTCTTATTTACTTATTTGCCAATTTTTCTTTATCACTCTATAATAAATAAGAAAAAGGGAGAGTGTATAATTATGAATCTTGAGCATATAAAACAAACTGACCCTCAGATTGCACAGGCAATTGAGGCAGAATTAGACAGACAGCAAAATACAATAGAACTTATCGCAAGCGAAAATTGCACCTCATTAGCAGTAATGGAAGCATGCGGAAGCGTTTTAACAAACAAATATGCGGAAGGTAAACCTTACAAGCGTTACTATAATGGCTGTGAGCATATTGATGTTGTAGAAGAACTTGCACAAAAAAGAGCATGCGAACTTTTTGAAATGGATCATGCCAATGTCCAGCCACATTCTGGCGCACAGGCTAATATGGCCGTATTTATGGCAACAATGAAACCTGGGGACAGAGTTCTATCAATGGATTTGTCTAACGGCGGTCATTTATCCCACGGATCACCTGTTAATTTCTCAGGCTTGTATTTTGATGTAAAATCCTACGGAATTAACGAATACGGCGAAATTGACTATGAAGATGTCAGAAAAATGGCACTTGAACATAAACCGAAACTGATTATTTGCGGTGCAAGTAACTATTCTAAAATTATTGATTTTAAAAAGTTCAGAGAAATCGCAGACGAGGTCGGCGCACTTTTACTTGCCGATATCGCTCATATTGCAGGACTTGTTGCGGCAGGATTGCATCCGTCACCTGCAGGGTATGCGCAGTTTGTAACAACCACAACCCACAAGTCTTTAAGAGGTCCGAGAGGCGGAATAATTATGTGCGATGAACAATACGCTGCGGCTATTGATAAAGCAGTATTTCCGGGGATGCAGGGCGGTCCTTTGGAACACATTATTGCAGGTAAAGCCGTTGCTTTACTTGAAGCATCAAAACCTGAATTTAAAGAGTATGCAAGCCAAATTATTAAAAATGCAAAGGCGCTTGCGCAAGGGTTGATGGACGAAGGTCTTGATATTGTCGGCGGCATGACAGAAAATCACCTTATGACTTTAGACCTCAGAAAAACAGGCAAAACAGGTAAAGACATGGCAAATGTGCTTGAAAGAGTTGGCATTACGGCAAACAAAAATACCGTACCGAATGACCCTCAAAGTCCGTTTGTAACTTCAGGTATAAGACTCGGTACTCCTGCAGTTACCACAAGAGGATTCAAAGAAGACGATATGACAGAAGTTGCAAAAATTATTGCATCTGCGATATATTCGTCAGATAATGAAATTGCACTTGATAATCTTCGTGCAAGAAGCATGAAATTATGTGCAAAACACCCGCTATACAAGTAAAGTGAATTGTGAATTGTGAGTGGTGAATAGAAACATCAGCACCGATAACGATAATTCACTATTCACAATTCACATAAATCAAAGGAGACTAAAACCATTATTATCAAATTAACACATGCTCATATAATCGGAACAATAATAGCCTATATAATCGGGGTATTTTTAGTTCCTATGGTTATAAGTTTTTCCAAAAAAGAGGGGCTTGTTGATTTGCCTAATGCAAGAAAAATTCACACAAAACCTATTTCACGAATAGGCGGTGTTGCAATTTGGGGCAGTACAATGCTGACTTTTTTGTGTTTGGTGTTAATGAGTTATTATCCTTACGGAAAATTATTATCAGGGATTTTGCTTGGCGGATCTTTGATGTTTTTGCTTGGATTTATTGATGATGTTTACGGTTTGGGTGCAAAATTCAAACTTTTAATGCAGTTGTCAATTGCTACTATTGTTTATCTGCTCGGAGTACAGATAGACAGTGTGCCGTTTTTTGGAGGTATACAACTTGGATGGTGGTCATATCCGATTACGCTGTTGTGGATAGTCGGGATTTCGAATGCTATTAATTTTATTGACGGTGTAGATGGTTTGGCAGGTTCGGTTATTACTGTAAATTCAATAACTTTAGGTTTGTTGGCGGTTACGGTTTCTCCTGCAAGTCCGATTAGTGCGCTAATTGGGTTTATTCTTGCCGGCTCTATGCTTGCGTTTTTAACTTTTAACTTTAATCCGGCAAAAATATTTATGGGGGACAGCGGTTCTCTGTTTTCAGGTTTTTTGCTCGCCGCAATTTCAATAACAGGAGTTATGAAAGTTGCGACTATTGCAATATTATTACCGTTTATAGTTTTGGCAGTTCCGATTATTGATATTACTTTTTCATCATTGAGAAGAATTTTCAAAGGCACATCACCATTTGTTGCAGATGCCGAACATATACATCACAAACTTTTGCATGCGGGATTTTCACAGAAAAAAACCGTTGTGATTTTAACATCTGTTGCAATAATTTCAGGCGGACTTGCATGTTTATTTGCAAGCCACAATGCCATAATATACTATTTTTACCTTACTCTTGCACTTGTAATTATTATGTTACTGTTAAATTTGGCAAGGGTGTTGACAAAAAAATAAAATTGTAATATAATGTCAAAAAATGAGTTTCTGATTACTCAGTTTCATTTGAATTTTGTAATTCTATATGGAATATTTAAGTGCAGATTCTCCCAGATTTCAATTATCAAACATAGTGTAATTGTCTTCATTTCAATTCAGAAAAGGAAATAAAAACAATGGCAGTAGAAGCAGTAAACAACTATAATACACAAAATACCTGTCTTGTTCCGATGGTAAAAGGAGCAGGAGTCGGTGCTGCTATCGGATGGGCATTAAAATACGGCTATCCGTTAAATGAAGATGAAAAAACTACAAAAGAGTATTTGCATGCTCAGAATGAAATTAAAAAAACAAAGGAAACATTTAGCCCTTGGACAAGATCTTACATAGACGAAATTAATGCAAAAAAGAATAAATCATTAGCCGAAGATGTATTTGTAAGCGCTTATGACGGTTTAAAAAGCGGAGAAAAAATAGGTAAAGGAAGAATCCTTAAAGCATTCCGCACAATCAGCGAAAAAGACCCTGAAAGCATGAATGAACTCAAATCGCTTTTCTATGATGCAAGATTACAAGCCGAAAAAATAGCAAAAAAAGCGGTTGAGTCATACAAACTCGCAACAAAACATTTCAGACCGACGGAATTTTTTGTAACAACAGGTGCCGTCGCAGGTGCAGCGGTAGCATTATTACATAATGTTTTAAAAACAGATGTAAAAAGTTAAGACAGAGAATATAAAAACCATTTATTAGTAATTGATTATGACAGGTTCAAAGGACCTGCCTTTTTATTATTAATATCCAAATAGTCTTATTCTGTTTTGTTCCATGTTTATTTCAAAACTCAATTCAAAATCCTGTAATCTTTGTGCAAAACTTTTATCTTTGTCTTTTGCAAATAATTTGAATCCGTAAGCCATATTTTGAAAGCAAAAATAAATTTCAGGCATAACTCTTGTCTCCTTATTAAACTTCATCTTTAAACTTCAACTCTTATATAAAGTAAAATTGTTTTGCAAAATTTCACAAAATTCGTATTTATTAATAATTCGTAATATACATAGATTATATTATCTGAATATCTTGCTAAGATATTCTTATTATGTTCATTCTTTCTCTTTTTTGCGATGAAAAGAGAAAGAATGAACCAAGAAAGAGAAAAAACGCTATTTCATTGCAATGCCTGACGGCATTGCTCCGCGCATAAGATATTGTAAGTTGGGCTTTCAGCCCAACAGAAGTTCATTCGTTTTTGTCCTTACGGACAAAAATCAATCAGGCGCCTAAAACTACGGCGCCTTTGATGATAATTTCTCAAGCGCGCGCCGTTGTCCTTAGGCGCGCTAAGAGATTTTTGCCGACAAGCAAAAACACATATCACTGCGTAAGCAGTCTTATGCCGCCGCAGGCGGTATTGTAATCAGCGAGTTTTTCTTTTTTGGTTCGTTTTTTCTTTTTGCTTCAAGACAAAAAGAAAAAATGAACAGGTAGAAATTATCAATCTCTCAAATCGTAAGTTGGAGTTTCTACCCCAACATTTATTTTGTTGGGCTGAAAGCCCAACTTACTTATTATATTTATATACCGATAATATGTTTTGTGTATTTAGCCGAGTTTCTACCTGACTGTATAATTTTAATTTTCCGGCATTAAAATTATAATTTAACTATGACAACAATTATCGGTATAAAACTTGAAAACAGAGCCTCTGATGCGATTAAATTACAGGAAATTTTAACCCTTTACGGATGCGAAATTCAAACCCGCATCGGCTTGCACCCCATCGGTGAATACAAATGCAACAACTACGGAATTATACTCATTGAGGTTATTTCAAAAGTAAATGAAATTTATGATGAACTGTCAAAATATTGGCAGGTTCAGACCATGAAATTTTAAAATATGTAAAAAAAAATATATACAAGAGGACAAATTTTTGCTTGATGTGATTTTATATTAAAAAGGCAAAATTATGATTAGTCCGATTTCAACAGGAAATATTAAAACAAGTATCTTTTATATAAACGATTACCACGGCAAATCTATCAATATGGAGCGCACAATGAGTGCTTCCAATACTTTTGATGCCAATAATAAAAATAAAAAAGATACTGATACTTTGAAACTATCTTCAGGCGACATTATGGTAGGGGAAGACATTACCATAAATAAAGCCGCAGTATTATTTCAAAATTTTATCGGCATAAGAGCAAGTGCTGTAGGTAATCACGAACACGACCTGCAAAGTAATCAGGACAAAGTTTTGCAGTATGTAAAATTCAATCTGCTTTCAAATAATGTAAAAGTCAATCCCCGCAATTCATGGAGCAGTGTTTTAAAATCTTCTGTTGTAGAAGAAGTAAACGGTCACAAATACGGCATAATCGGTTCAACACCGGTTGATTTGTTTACCCGAACAAAATGCGGTTCACTGCACCGTGATTTTACCGTTGATAATGCTGAACAAACGGTTAAAGATATTCAACTTGAAATAGATAAATTAAAAGCACAAGGGATAAATAAAATTATTCTACTGTCCCATCTTGGCAACACCTTTGAAAAATTTGTTGCAACGCAAACCTCAGGATTGGATGTAATTTTAGGCGGTCATTCGCATGACCTTATAAAAAGCGTTAAAGAGGGCGAAAATCTTTTATACAACAAAGACGGAGAACCTGTCATAATTACTCAGGCAGGCAAAGACGGTAAAAATTTCGGAATTTTAAATCTTGAATTTGATAAAAACGGAATAATTAAAAAAGTTCAGAATAATATCGGATACACAAAAGATTTTCACCGCAATATGGCAGTTGAATATATTTTCAACAAGTTGTTTAAAAACAATAAGGTATACGGAGAAATAAAATCTGCTCCGCCCGAACCGAAAGACCTTTTAATAAGTCCTAACCCGCACGGATATTTCATAGCAGACTGTATGAGAAAAGATTCCGGCTGTGATATTGCGCTAATTCAGTCTGCCAATATGAGAGGGTATTTTGAAAAAGGAGAGGTGGATGACAGAATTTTAAACGATATTTTACCGTTTAAAAACGAATTATACAAGATTAGATACAGCGAAAAAGATATTGTTGATGCGCTGAAATTTGCCTGCGAAAACTCTTTTAACTCTCACTCACATAAACCGGGAATGTTTTACGCATCAGGCTTAAAATATACACTTAACGATAAGGGCAAACTGCTATCTCTGACTTTTGTTGACAAAAACGGGAAAGAAAGCCCGATAGATGTGAATAACCCAAGATATGACAAATTTTACACAACAGTTATAAATGATTATTGCGCACAGGGAAACGACAAGTTCAAAATGCTTGATAAACCGCAGCAGATTATAGAAAAAACAGGCATAGATTCTGCAATAAGCGTTGCAAATGTACTTAAAACCACAAAAGAACCCGTACAAATCGTTGATGACGGCAGAATTACAATTATCCACGAAAAATAAATTTCATGTAGATTTGTAAATTATTTAATAAATATATTAAAGTTTTTCTTTTTCATGACGATTAAATAATTGTTAGAAGATTAGAATTTATGTTAAAATTAGAATAAGAGGAGCGTTATGGTTGAAGATTTGGAGCAAGACTCGTTTAATATCCCTGATGATTTATTAGACAGTATTCAGCATAATATTGAAAATATAATCAGAACTTTTGATGTTCCTGAAGAAAACAAAATGGAAGTCATTAAGCAGATAAATTATATGTATTCAAGAACAAAATATCTTTCTTTGACTGACGAACTTACAGAACTTCCCAACCGACGCTGTTTTGACAATGAATTTAACAAAGAATTTTTAAGAGCGCAAAGATATAAAAACAATTTAACCCTTGTAATGTTTGATATTGACCATTTTAAACAGGTCAATGACACCTACGGGCATCAATGCGGAGATTATATCTTAAAACAGGTATCAAAAGCCGCATTACAAACTTTCCGTCAGACTGATACGGTTTATCGCACAGGCGGAGAAGAATTTATGGTAATTCTGACCGAGACAGACATCAACCAATGTATCATACCGCTTGAAAGATTTAGAAAAACAATAGAAACAATGTTACTTGATTTTAATAATCAAAATATTAATATAACTGTAAGTATCGGTGCATGCCAGTATTCTTCCGATATCAAAACGAAAGAAGAACTTATAGAAAAAGCAGACAACGCACTTTACAAGGCAAAAAATTCCGGAAGAAATCAAACTGTTCTTAGTACTTGCCTGTAATTTTTAAAATACTTTGATACCTCAGCCAACCCAAAACAACATGCTGAACATTGTCAATTCTTATGATGCTTGCATTTGGAGTAACTCCCGGTTTAACCCAGTTGGCAGAATTAGGCAGACCGCCCGCATTAACACCTGTTTTAACCTGAACTCTTGCAAGAAAATAATTTCCAATAGACAAAGCCTTATTTATAATCATTTTTAATTGTTCATTTTCGGTACAGTAATAAATATATGCAAGTCCTTCCATAACAGTACCCAAACTGCAAGGACGGATATTATCAACAAAACCGCCATAATAACTGTTTTTGGGATTAGTAATCTGATTACTCAAAACAGGAATTGCCATTTGTTCTGCATAAGCACGCATTTCATCTGCATCAGCAGGGTCTTTTACAAGCAATTTGAAAAGTAAATTTTTGATTACCATAACAGACCAATGATCAAATGGAATATCTAAATCCATACCCTTTCTTGTATGCACAATATTCATTATGATTTTCATAATTGCATCAAGCCATTTTTGCTGAGGGTCAATTTCATATAAATGGAATAAACCTGCTGCGGCTTCTCCGGGGTAAAATATTGCTTCGGCTTCCTTATCAATAGTATTTGTTTCAAGGTTGTAATAAGCCCAGACATTACCTTCTTCATCTGTCATAGAAAGTATAAATTCACCCAAACCTCTTAAAACCGGAAGTTCAATCTCTTTTTCTTCGTACAGGTTACATAATGCGCATAATGCAACACCTGCCGCACCCGATTTTGCAATATGAAATTTTAGACCTTCTTCTTCAGGAAAAGAAACTACAACATATCTGTTATCATCAAGACTTCTCACATACCTGTCAATAAAGTATTTCGAAGCAAGCAATCTGTTATCTTTAAATTTTGTCTCAAGCCCGACTTTTTCATATTCATACATTGCATACAAAGTTCCTGCATGACGCAAAGAATTGTATATGTCATTTTTATATGTAATTTCAGGATCAACATTATGTCTGTACTGAAATCTGCCGTCAGGGAGAATATTTCTGTTTATATAATTCATAGACAGAGCAATTTCATCAAAATACGGTAATTCCCAAGTATGTTCATGCGTATTTTTTCTTGCATCTCTCCACAAATAAGATACAAACGCTCCGACAAGTATCAAAAATATCGTTGGAATATATGTAGTTGGTGATGATAAATCAAACATAAAACAATTATACCAAAGTAATCTAAAATAATAATAAAGCATTTGTATGATTTTTCATATTTCATAAACAAATGTAACAAAATTGTTAATACATGCAATTCACAAATAAAAAAATACTTTATATAAATGTAAGTAGTGTGAAAGGTTTTGTGTATTCATGATTGATTTTTCAACAGTGTTATTCTTTTTAAGAAACGGAAATCGTGCCCAAAACGGTGAAGGCGGGCGTGGTTTTGTTGCTATCGGTCAGGGTGCAAAAGTTGTTAAACAAATATGTGAATACGACAATATTTTCGGTAAAAGTGCGAACAGCGCAGTAAACGCATTCAAAACAGTTGCTCAAAATGATAAAGTTTTCAACGGAATTTCTAAAGGTGTAAAATTTGCAAGTGAAAATGTTAACCCGTTAATTGTTGTATCAAGCGGTATTAATGTTTTAACTTCAGAAGATAAACAATCAACAGTCATTGCAGAAGCAGGGAATTTAGCGGCTATGTTTGCAATGGAAGGCTGGATGAAAAAGAACTTAGACAATGTTTTGAAAAATTTACCGATAAACAAAAAATGGATGCCTATTGTAAGAGGAATAGCGTTTGTTATCGGCTCTATCGGTGCTTCAACCATCGGTTATAAAATTGCAAAGACATTTGCATCAAAACTTAAAGCCGCAAACGAAAAAGCAGAAATGGAAGAAAAACAACAACACGAAAGTATTGTTCATTTATTCCAAAATCAAAATCCGCAAAGCGATTTAGCCTCAAAAGGTCTTGTTTATAGTGCGTAATGAAGTATTTATGTTATAATTTACTTTATTGAGAGGTAAATTATGACTAATATTAAGATAACCAAAATGCACGGCTGCGGAAACGATTTTGTTTTTATGGATTATGAGGAGTACACAAAAACGGGGATGGCACTTGAAGAACTGTCAAAACGACTATGTGACAGACATTTTGGGATTGGTGCGGACGGACTTATTATTCCTGTACCTTATGACGGAAATGATGCCGATATTGAATGGCGTTATTACAATTCAGACGGTACAACCGCTCAAATGTGCGGAAACGGTATGAGATGTTTTGCAAAATATGTTTATGATAAGGGTTTAGTTAATAAAAAATCGTTTTCCGTTAAAACACTTGCAGGAATTAAAAAACCTGAAATTCTTGATAGCGGTCTGATTAAAGTCAATATGGGCAAACCGATACTTAACGAATCGGATATACCGTTTAAAGGAGAAAAACAAATAGGTGATTTCAAAATTACTCCCGTATCAATGGGAAATCCGCATTGTGTAATATTTACGGATAACACTCCGCTTGAAATGGCTCAAAAATACGGACCGGAACTTGAAAAACACCCGTATTTTCCGCAAAAAACCAATGTAGAATTTGTAAAAGTAATTTCTGAAAATGAAATTGAAATGGCTGTATTTGAAAGAGGCTGCGGAATAACTCTTGCATGCGGAACAGGTGCCTGCGCAAGTGTTGTTGCAAGCGTTTTAAATAACTTAACAGATAATAATGTAAAGGTTAATTTACCCGGAGGAGTTGTAAATATTGAATGGCAAGGCTCTAAAGATGACCCGAATCACGATATATATTTAATCGGACCTGCTCAATATACATTTAAAGCAGATTTCATGTTGTAATTAAAATTTTTTTCATGATAAGATTAGACCATACACAATATAAATAGTAAAAGGAGAAATGTAAAATGAGAAAATACGAATTGATGAGCGTTTTCAAGCCAAATCTTGACGCTGAAGAAGTTGATAAATTAATTGAAAAAATCAACTCTGTTATTACTGAATTCGGCGGAAGCGTTGAATCAGTAGATAAAGCAGGAAGAAAAAAACTTGCTTATGATATCCAAAATTTCAGAGACGGATATTTTACTACAACAATTTTATCTTTACCAGCTGACAAAGTTGCTGAATTCAAAAGACAATTAAGATTAAACGATAACATCTTAAGAACAATGTTTATGGAAACAGTTGGTGTGTAATAAAGCAGCAGGTCGGTATTGCTATGCCGACAACGATAAAAGGAAGTATTTATGACTTTAGCAAAAGCAGCCGTAACAGGCATAGTATACAGAGAACCAAAAACAGGATATACTCAAAACAATGTTGCAGTATCGTCTTTTGTGATGAATATTGGCGAAGGCGGGGAAGAAACACTTGTCAGAGTAATCTCCAAAAGACAGGCTTTGTCTGATGTAATCGAAACATTGTCTAAAAATCAAAAAGTTTTGGTAGGCGGAAGATTACAAACCGGAGTCAGCAAACTTGATGACGGAACAGAGAAAAAAGTTTTTGAGATTGAAGCATCATCTATTGAACTGATGGGCGGAAGTTCAGCAGGTTCAGAAGTTCATCAGGACGGTGATATCCTCAGTTTTGGCGATATGGATTCATCAAACACATCTGAAACCGAAGTTTTGATGGATGACGGTGAAATCCCGTTCTAAATAAACTTTCCCCTCGCCCACAGTATCAATAAAGTGGGAGAGGGATGAATTTCTTAATAAGCGAAGCGAATTTAGAAATTCGGGTGAGGGAATTTCCTGAAACCAAAATTTATAACTCCTATGACACTTATTGTCACTTCCCATAGGTGCAGTAGGGTATAAGTATATAGTATGTAGGTTGGGCATACATGCCTGACAAAAGTAATAAGGCTAGAAAGGCAAATAAAAACATGGCAAAAGTAGACGATAAGAAAAAGCACAAAAATTGTTCATTATGTGCTGACAAAATCGAATCAATCGATTACAAAGACGCTTCAAAATTAAGAAGATACTTAACTGAAGCAGGAAAAATCATTCCAAGAAGAATAACAGGCAACTGTGCAAAACACCAAAGAATGATTGCAAAGGCTATCAAACAAGCAAGAGAAGCCGCAATTATCAGTTATGTTTTCGATTAATTTGATTTTTAATTAATTCAGATAAAAAGCGAGAATTTTAAGATTCTGAAATACTCCGTTAAAATTACCATATAGTATGGTCGGGGTAATATCCTGAAACAAGTTCAGGATGACAGTATTATTGACATTCAGAATGACAAAGTTCTCGCTTTTTATACTGTAATCAGTAAGTTGGGCTTTCAGCCCAACAAAAAAAGTTGGGGTTGAAACCCCAACTACATAAATTCTATTGTTGAGGTGCGTTTAACAACCCATAAACCGCATCCCAACCGCTTATACCGCCTCTGATTTTGAATTTTGCAATCTTATCGGCGGTTGTTTTTTGTGCTTTTTTGTATGTTTTGTCGTGCTTTTTAACCAATTTTTTGTTGGCATTTCTTGTTTCTGTTGCGCTTTTAGCGTAGGTTAAAAAGTTTCTGTATTCGTTGCAGCCATAACCGACTTTCAATTTATCAGGATATACATAAGCAATGTAATCATAGATATTCAATGCTTTTTCAGCATTTGCAGGACGGCCTATGATTGTATCCCAATATGTACCTGTTTGTTTTGTGTAAACAACGATTGCAGCAAGCGGATTATATCCTGCTGCGACCATCAAATTAACCGCAACCAAATCTGCTTCTTTATCTTCTTTTGTAGTTTGGTAGTTAGAAGCAAATGTCTGAACCGTTGCAGATGTTGTAATATTAGTATTTGTTGTAGATTGTAACAAATTCATAACTTTGTTTTTTGAAGCATGACCAAAAATGATATGGCCTAACTGATTTGCAACAACCGCAGCGGTTTCGTTGTCGTTACCGGCAAAAGCAAGTTCCGCACTTGATACATTAACTACTTTTGTTGAAATAAATTCAGAATTGTTCGGAGTATCCGAAACAACCGTAAATTTTACATTTGTTGCAGGAATACCGCTTTTGGTAAGCAATTTTTCTCCGACTTCCTGTACTTTAGATGCAGGATTGTAAGTTGTTGCAGCAACAGATGGTATTCCGACCGCTATTGCAACAAAAAGACTTAATAATACCTTTTTCATAAAACTTTCTCCTTAATTATCTTTGTCGGACTGGTAAAGCCGACCTACTCTATATAATATCCGTATTTATTCAATACACAACAATATTTTAGACCAAATATTTTTTTTGTAAAAGGTATTATTTAATCGATAAAATATAATTTTTCTAAATTTTCAATAATATCTGCCATTGAAGACTCGATACGCTTCTGCTGAACATCGTCATTGTATTTTTCAACAATATTATCATCAATTACTTCAATTGGCATCAACATTTCATTAGCACACATTTTTTAACCTGCTTTCTTTACTTTGGTACCAACAAAAAGAATCATCAATTTCAGAAATTGATTAATTTGAAAATAATGTTTACAAAACTAAATATTTATTCAGGCTTAATCACTGACAAAACATACTTATCATCCACAAAGTACTTTTGTGCACATTTGAGAATTTCATCAGCAGTAACAGACTGAACCTGTTGCTTGATGTTATCTGAATAATTATAACCCAAGCCTAAAACATCGAATTTTGCATAAGAACATGCCTGTTGAATGTTCGTTTCCTCAAGAAATTCATACTTACCGACAATATTTGTTTTTGCATTTTCAAGTTCTTCCTGACTGACAGGAGCAGATTTAATCTTTTCTATTTCTTCATTAAATCCTTTCAGACAAGTATCAATATTTGTCGGGGCAGTAGCAATATAAATCATGAAATTACCTGCAAGTTTGTAGGTTTCATAGGAACTACGAACGACATAAGCAAGTCCTTTTTTATCACGCAATTCCAAAAACAGTCTTGAACTCAAACCGCTTGAACCTAAAATAATATTCAAAAGCACAATAGCAGGATAATCAACCTCACCATAAGTCGGCAGCAGCCAACCTTTAATAATATGCGCCTGATTTAAATCAGCACGGGTATTTTGCGCAATTTTAACCGTTTCAAGTTTTGGTTTTGGTATCATAAAGTTACCTGCTGTAGAAATAGGTAATTTGCCGAGAGTTTCATTTATTTGGTCAAATATTTTACCCTTATCAAGCGTTCCTACAACTGCCAGACTTTTTTTACTGTTATTCAAAATATACTTGAACGAATTTACAACATCTTCTTTTGTAACTTTGCCGATATTATCTAAAATACGAACGAGCGAATTGCCGTAATAGTGATTTTCAAACATTTCACGATAATAAGCATCCATTGCGGTAGTACGTGGAGAATCAAGTTCTGCCGAAATTTCTCCGACGAGTTTTGTTCTTTCTTTTTCAAATTCTTCAAAAGTAGAATTTTTTAAAATATCATCCATTAATTCCAATGCTTTTGAAAAATCTTCATTTAAACAGACAAACTTCACTCTCAAATAGTTTGGGAATAATTCGCTTGAAAAATCAATTGCATATTTTTCAAATTCATTTGCAAGTTGTTCGGAATTATATTTTTTTGTTCCTTGAAGCAATAATCTTGCCATAAGAGTATATATCCCCGGAGTTTCTTCCGGTTGGTTTATCGAAAAATTAAGGCATAAAGCCATTCTCGGGGTATTTTTATTTTGCTTATATATAAATTGGACATTATTTTGTAATTTTAAAACTTCAGTCATAATCGCCTCTCTTATAGTTTGAGTTTAGCATAACGACATACAAAAGACAAATTTATAAAATTATGCTATACTAAACCCATGGTCAACAGGGTTCAGTCGGGTACGGTAATCGGTCTAAATGCCTACAAAGTATGGGTAGAAACAGATGTTATAAATTCACTTCCCTCTATGAGTGTCGTGGGATTACCTGATACTGCAGTGAATGAGGCGCGTGACAGAGTAAAATCTGCCATAAAAAATTCAGGCTACACTTTTCCCGCTAAAAAAGTTGTCGTAAACCTTGCTCCTGCTGATGTTAAGAAGAACGGAACAGGCTTTGATTTACCGATTGCCATAGGAATTTTAATTGAAGAAGAAGTTTTGACATCAGAAAAAGTTGAAAATTATGCCTTTATCGGTGAACTTGCTTTAGACGGATTAATTCGTCCGATTACAGGCGTTTTACCGCTTGTTTTGGGCTTAAAAGAGCAGGGGGTAACAAATATTATTGTCCCGAAAGAAAACGCAAAAGAAGCGGCACTGATTGAGGGGGTAAATATTTACGGTGCGCAGAATTTATGTGAAATTGTTGCGCATTTCACAGACACTCAAATTCCTGTTACCAAAATTAATGTCAAAGATTATCTTGTTGAAAAATCTAATGAAGAATATATATTTGATTTTAAAGAAGTAAAAGGTCAGCAAAAAGCCAAAAAAGCACTTGAAATTGCTGCAGCAGGCGGACATAATGTTCTTATGACAGGTTCTCCGGGGTCAGGCAAAACAATGATGGCAAAATGTTTTCCGTCAATTCTTCCACCTCTTGAACTTGAAGAAGCACTTGAACTTACCAAAATTTACAGCGTTTCAGGTCTTTTATCTTCTGACGAACCGCTTGTTGTAAAGCGTCCGTACAGACCTGTTCACCATACCGCTTCGGCAAACGGAATAATAGGCGGAGGAAGCAACCCAAAACCCGGTGAAATAACTTTGGCTCACAGAGGAGTTTTGTTTTTAGACGAAATGGTAGAATTTCCAAGACAAGTTTTGGAAGTATTAAGACAACCGCTTGAAGACGGTGAGATTGTTATTTCCAGAGCGACTCATTCTGTCAAATATCCTGCAAAATTTATGCTTTTAGGCGCTATGAATCCATGCCCGTGCGGATTTTTAGGCGATAAAGAAAAACAATGCACCTGTTCTGATTTTCAAATCAGCAGATACCTGTCAAAATTATCAGGACCGTTGTTAGACAGAATTGATCTGCAAATTGATGTGCCAAGACTTACTCCGACTGAACTTTTGAACGCAGAACCACCAAAAGAAAGTTCGGCAGACATAAGAAAAAGAGTAATAAAAGCAAGACAAATCCAAGGCGCACGATACAAAAACGAAAATATTCTGACAAACTCTGAATTAACACCAAAACTCATAAAAAAATACTGTATTTTAGACGAACAATCAAAAGAAATTTTAAAAACCGCAATAGTAAAATACCAACTCTCAGGCAGACGCTACGACAGGATTTTAAAACTTGCACGCACCATAGCAGACCTTGACGAAAGCGAAAATATTACGGCAATACATCTTACCCACGCACTTCAGTTCAGAATGTTCCAACTTGAACAGTACGGCAAGGGTTAAAAAAATTTAATTATTTTGGGTAATGTATTAAAAATTACTTATAGAATAATACTATTATGAAAATAATATTCGGATTATTTTTGGTTATTCTTATAAGTATTTGTCCATGCTTTGGCGCAAAATACGGTGTTTATATGCCTCAAAATTATTCATATAACCCTGATGAAGGAGAACGGATACTTTTTATAATTGATCTGTCAAACAGCATGAATGAAAGTCTTGAACGAGATACAAAATATAATCTTATGCTGAAAACAATGAAAGAAATTCTGCCAAAAATTAATCCAAAAACCGAAATAGGCTTGAGAATCTACGGACACAGAATGGGATTTACACCAATTGAAGCATGCAGAGCATCCACCCTTGCCGTTCCAATCTCCGCTGACAATTCTTTTGCTATCTCAAATTCATTATACAAACATAAACCAAGAGGAATGACTCCGATTACTTATTCTCTTAAACAGGCGATTCGCAACGATTTTCTTGGATTTAACGGCAAAAAACACATAATCTTACTGACCGACGGCGGTGAAAATTGTGACGAAAGCCC
>Ga0256407_10004587_pt1 | contig 22921 bp, 17 predicted proteins | sample RumenRJG_04DNA_FD_193489 | JGI IMG/M metagenome (GOLD analysis project Ga0256407, IMG submission 193489) | Bovine rumen microbial communities from Lethbridge, Alberta, Canada - RJG_04 | ecosystem: Host-associated > Mammals > Digestive system > Stomach > Rumen | place: Canada: Alberta... | reverse complement strand
CGGCCATGGAGCGCAGCATTCACGGCGAACACCTCTCGTCCTGTGACGCCGCCGTCCTGGCAGAGCGGATTGCCGGTTTCGGACTGGATACCAAGCCCACAGCAGGGCCTTCTCTTGCTGTCTATGACCACCGCCAATGTTCCACAGAATCTTTTACATCTATTTTCCGAGTATGTGATAACAGATCAATAAAGGAGTAGAAGGGTATCTATGACATTTTCAAAAAAACTAAAGGAGATAAAGCAGGAAGTGCTTCGCGATTCTGCCGAAGCATTTCAGTCGTTAGACGAGATTTCCGAGGCCAATACGTTGAAGGTGCTTGATGCCATGCGAGAATGCAAGGTATCCGATGCACATTTCAATACTTCGACAGGATATGCTTATGATGACATTGGGCGCGGCAAACTTGAAGAATTATATGCGCATGTTTTCGGTGCCGAAAAGGCATTGGTACGGACGCAGTTTGTGAGTGGTACGCATGCTTTGGCAACGGTCTTATTTGGTATTCTGCGCCCTGGCGATGAGCTCATTTCCTTGACGGGGACACCTTATGATACCATGCAGACAGTCATTGGCTATGCTGCTCCTAGCCCTGGTTCCCTGAAAGAATTCGGCATCCGATACCGAGAGCTTCCGTTAGTAGAGGGGCATGTGGATATCGAGAATATCAAACATATCGTTACCGATAGGACAAAGATGGTGGAGATTCAGCGTTCTCGTGGGTATAGTATGCGGCCGCCACTTTCCATTGATGATATCCGCTGCATTACGGAGGAAGTGCACCGCGTGAATCCTGGCTGTATCTGCTTTGTCGATAATTGCTATGGGGAGTTTGTCGATACGCTTGAGCCTACGCAGGTTGGTGCCGATATCATGGCGGGCTCTCTCATCAAAAACCCAGGTGGCGGTCTTGCACCGACTGGCGGCTATATCGCGGGGCGGAAAGAGCTTGTGGAGTTAGCCTCCTATCGTCTGACAGCACCCGGTATGGGGGATGAACTCGGAGCAAGCCTTTCCAATAACAGATTGCTGTTCCAAGGTTTTTTCCTTGCGCCACATGTGACGGCACAAGCAATCAAAGGGGCTATTTTTGCCGCAGGTATGTTCGCTAAGCTGGGGTACCGGACGTCGCCTTTGCCGACAGAACCGCGTGGAGATATCATCCAGGCAATCGAGCTCGGTTCAGCGGAAAAACTCATTGCTTTTTGCGGTGGTATTCAGAAATATTCGCCGGTCGATTCCTTTGCTGCGCCAGAGCCATGGGATATGCCGGGCTATGCGGATAAAATTATCATGGCTGCGGGAACCTTCGTCCAAGGAGCATCCATCGAATTCAGCGCGGATGGTCCTTTGCGTCCGCCGTACAACGTCTATCTGCAAGGCGGTCTTACTTTTGAGCATGCCTGCATCGGCATCATGGGTGCAGCACAGGCCATTGAGGATTTGAACAACAGGTGAAGAAGCCTCCTCATCTGGATGCGCAGTGCTTTGAACATGCGCTTGCAGAAAACAACAAAGCCTTCCGATTCCGTATGATTGCGGAGTCGGAAGGCTTTGTCTTATGGAAGTTTTATTTAGTGGAATTCTTTTCCTGTCAGCATCTGGTATGCTTCTTTATATTTCGCGATTGTCTTGTCAATGACATCCTGAGGCAGTTCATAATCGCTGTCAGGATGTGCTTTGAGCCAGTCACGTACGAACTGCTTATCATAGGATGGCTGAGATTTCCCCGCCGCATATCCTTCCAAAGGCCAGAAACGAGAACTGTCCGGCGTCAGAACCTCATCACCGAGGACGATCTGGCCATGCTCATCCAAGCCGAACTCAAATTTCGTATCAGCGATGATGATGCCACGTGTCCGTGCATAGTCCGCACATTTTTTGTAAATGGCAATCGTATAATCGCGGACTTTTTCCGCATATTCCATTCCATGGCCGGGGAAAGATTTCTCGAGTACTTTTGCGCCCTGTTCTAGTGAGACATTTTCATCATGGTCACCGAGCTCAGCCTTCGTGCTTGGCGTAAAAATCGGCTCCGGCAGTTTTTCTGATTCTTTGAGACCTGCTGGGAGTTTGATGCCGCAAACCGTACCGTTTTCTTTATAGCTTTCCCAGCCGCTGCCAGTAATGTAGCCTCGTACAATGCATTCCATGGGAATCATGTTCAGCTTTTTGCATTTCATGCTATTGCCGACGAACTGTTCCTGTTGAAAAAACTCAGGCATATCGGCATTATCGACCGAAATCATGTGATTGGGGAGGATGTCCTTTGTGAAATCAAACCAGAATTTAGACATCTGTGTGAGGATAGCGCCTTTTTTCGTTATCTTGTTTTTCAAAATATGATCAAAAGCAGAAATACGATCCGTCGCGACCATGATGATGCTGTCGCCAGCATCGTAGACCTCGCGTACCTTGCCGGATTTGAACGGTTTGTATTCTTTCATAAACACAGCCTCCCAAAATGATTGATGAAACTTCCTTCCATATAATAGTACCATAATTGAGATGAAAATTCGATACTTTTTCGCAGGAAGCGGGGATGATTTTGGAGAAAGAATTTGATCTACTTCGATCAGTCGTTTTTGTTTCGCGCGTCTGCAGGACGCGGTACGATGGAAGCCGTTTGTCGTTTTGCCATACGTTCTTGTAAATGTGCATAGCGAGCTGTTGTCTTCGGGTCACGATGTCCCAATGTGTCTTGGACGAGACGCAAATCCTTCGTTGCAGCATAAAGATTGGTGCCAGCACTATGGCGAAAAACATGGCAGCTAAGCCCTGGTCGCTTGAAGCCGGTTTCGACAAGTGCCTGATTCATGATGAAGCGAATCCCATTGCGAGAAAGGCGTCCCCAAAGATTTTTATGGGAATCGGAAAGAAACATCGGCGTAAAGGGGCCATCCTTTTTGGGTTCTGGTGGATAGTGTGATAAGTAGTGATGCAAGAACGACATGGTTTCTGGGCAGGGAAAGATGCGCCGGTCATGGCCCTTACCGTGTACAAAAATAGAACCGATCTCCGTGTCGATGTCTTCGCGGTTCATGCGATGAATTTCAACATTGCGCATTCCCTCGACGCCCATCAGGTAGACGATGGCAATGTTACGGTACCGGCGAAATAGATTTTCATCCTCTTCGTAAAATTGACAGATTTCGTAGAGTTGATCTGGCGTGAAAAAACGAATGAGTTCATCTGGCGTGGCATTAGGGACATAAATATCTTGACAAGGATTTTCAGCAATCAAACCGAGGCGTTGTGCAGCAAGGTAAAAGCGGCGGATGGATACGAGTTTGACAGCAATGGTGTCATCTTTATAGCCATGACCATACAGCCATTCTACAAAACCGCGCATTTCAAAGTCTGTAATAGCCAAGGGGTGCGTCTTCATGGTCTGACACCAATCGAAAAACTGTTGGATATATGAACTGTAGTGATTCATCGTATCTGCAGAGGGACGGCCATGACCGATATAGCGTGGTAGGATTTGCTTCCAGTGCGCAAGAAAATATGCTTGCGAGATAGTGGTGGCAGTACCAGTGGCAGCCACTATCTTGCTGGTACTGGCTGGTAGTATATGATGGGGCAATGTTTTGTCTGTGAACAGTTCCTGGGGGGGCTGTGGAGTAACATTTTTCAAAATGGCTTCACCTCGAATTATTTTACACTTCTATCTTAATGTGTACTTTTCCTATTGTCAACATTAAACCATAAAAATTAAGGGAGGAGGTTTGGTCTCTTCCCTTGATTGGTTGCTACATAAAGTGTATCAGCCTGCTAATGCAAAAGGCAAATATTTGTTGTCTTGTCGTCGTACGCCTCGATTTATTTTCCCGTCCGTCCACGTTTTGTCATCGGAATTCCCTGCTTGCAAAGCGGACATTCCTCCGGTTTGTACGTTTCGACATCGAGATGCAAGAGTGCGGTGCACGGAACATCGCCAAAGTTGACTTTGCCGCCGCTGCGATCCACCAGCATGCTAACCGCAACGGGAATGCCGCCGTGTGCGCGCACGACATCAATCACCTCTTTGATAGATCCTCCTGTTGTGACAATATCTTCGACAATAAGACACCGCTCTCCTGGGTGCAATGAGAACCCGCGGCGGAACGTCATCTTGCCATTTTCGCGTTCTGTGAAAATGGCACGCGTACCAAGTGCTTTTCCTGTCTCATGTGCCAGCAGGATGCCGCCGGTTACTGGGCCGACGACTGTCTCGATATCAGCCTCTTTGAATTTCTCTGCCATGGCTTCGCAGAGTTGCTGCGTATATCGCGGATGTTGCAGGACGTTGAATTTCTCTACATAATGCGGGCTATGCAGACCTGAGGTCAGCAGGAAATGGCCGTTCATAATCGCATGTGTTTTTATGAGGAGGTCCTTTACTTCTTCTTCCGTCATTTTACTGTCTCCATTTCTTTTAAGATTGCCAAAGCGGCCTCACGCGGATCTTTTGCCGCACGGATTGGTCGGCCTATCACGAGATGCGTAGCGCCGTTCGCCAGTGCAGCGGCAGGCGTTGCAATACGGCTCTGGTCGTCCACGGACACTCCCGCCGGGCGTACGCCGGGTGTAACGATGAGAAAATCTTTGCCGCATGCTTGGCGGATCATGGCTGCTTCCTGCGGCGACGCGACAACGCCGTCAAGTCCAGCCTGTTTCGTAAGTTTTGCAAAGCGGACGACGGTATCAGGGATCGTATGTGTCTGTCCGAGTTGCGACCAATCCTCTTGTCCCATGCTCGTGAGAACAGTAATCGCGATGAGCTTAGGACATGGAATTCCTGCCGCATCTGCCGCGTCGTGCAGTTTTTGCGCAGCCGTCTGCATCATTGTAAAGCCGCCGGATGCATGTACGTTCAGAATATCAGCGCCGAGGTGCATGAGCGAACAAAGCCCCCCTGCCACCGTATTGGGGATGTCATGCAATTTGAGGTCGAGGAATACATGCTTTCCCTGCTCGCGCAGCCAGCGTACCACTTCGCCGCCGACACTGTAAAAGAGCTCCATGCCTACCTTATAGTAAGCGACGCTGTCGCCTAAGGTTCCCACGAGATGCCTTACATCTTCCATGCGGTGGAAATCTAAAGCGACGATGAGTCGTTCGTCTGCCATGATTCACGCCTCCTTTTGCGGAATCTTGATTTTGCCAATCAGGTCGTGAATGTTTTCCAATCGATGAGCCGCGAGATAGGCAGCAAGATCGTCAGAAATCTTAGTGATGCAACTTGGGTCTGTAAAATTTGCCGTACCGATTGCCACTGCGCTCGCGCCGGCAAGGAAGAATTCTACGGCATCCTCTGCTGACATGATGCCTCCCATGCCGATGATAGGCACATGAACGGCCTGTGCGACTTGCCAGACCATGCGAACAGCAACTGGTTTCACGCAAGGGCCGGAAAGTCCGCCGGTGATGTTGCCGAGCACGGGCGTCCAAGTTCTGATATCGATTTGCATGCCGAGGAGTGTATTGATAAGAGAAATCGCATCGGCACCAGCATCTTCAACGGCTTTTGCCATACAGACGATATCCGTCACGTTTGGTGAGAGTTTTACAATAACAGGTTTTCCTGTATGAGACTTTACGGCCCGTGTCACAGCAGCGGCAGCTTTTGGATCAGTACCAAAAACAATGCCGCCCTCTTTGACATTAGGACAGGAAATGTTGACCTCGATGGCTGCGATGTCTGTTGCGTCGAGTTTTTCTGCCAACAATCCGTAATCCTCCACACTGCTGCCGGAAATATTGACGATGACATTCATATCGTATTGACGAATCCGTGGCAGCGTTTCCTTGAGGAATACTTCGACGCCTGGATTTTCCAGACCGATGCAGTTGAGCATACCGGCCGGCGTTTCCGTGATGCGGACACCATCATTACCACGTCGTGGCTCCAGTGTTGTTCCTTTGACGACAACACCGCCGATGCTTGAAAGATCGACGAAATCAGCGAATTCTTCGCCAAAGCCGAAGGTCCCCGAGCCTGTGAGAATCGGTGTTTTCATCTTGATGCCGCATAAATCTGTGGCAAGCAAGGTATCTTTCGCTACGCAATTCATGCAAACACCTCCTCTGCCCAGAAGACAGGGCCGTCTTTACAGACTTTTTTCCTTTTGCCGTCTGTCGTGTCAATGGAACACGAGAGGCAGGCGCCCAAACCGCAGGCCATACGCTTCTCCAAGGAGACTTGGCATGGAATGCCAGCTTGTGCCGCCATTTTTGCGATACCGCGCATCATGATCTCCGGACCGCAGACGAGGACGCCATCGTAGGTGTCCTGCTTGAGAACCTGCGGAAAAATCGTAGTGGTAAATCCCTGGCTGCCCAGGCTCCCATCATCTGTAGTCAGAAAGGTCTTTTGGACGTATGGTGCGTAGAAGGATTGCCAAAAAAGCTCTTCGGCGTTCTTGCCGCCCATAAGGATATCGCAGGCTCCCCTCTTTGCCTGTGCGTAGGAAAGCAAAGGAGAAAGGCCCATGCCGCCACCGATGAGCAGTGGATGATGGAAAGCGGTAGCAAAACCATGACCAAGCGGGCCGAGAACATTGAGAATTTCGCCATGTACGAGCAAGGAAAGATCCCTAGTACCACTGCCGACAATGCGATAAAACATCGTGAAGCAGCCGCGCGCAGAGTCACATTCCGCAATGCCAAGCGGGCGACGCAGAATATGATTGCCGTTAAAGATTCGTACCTGCACGAATTGACCGGGCTGCGCGACTTTTGCAATCTCCGGGGAAGAAAGTTCCATGCGGTATACGCCAGGGGCAACCTCCTGCTGTGCCATGACGGTAGCGGTTTCTGTCATCTTTTCAGGCAAGGTCATCACCGCCTCCAACGTAATCCTGCAGGGCAAGACTATAAACGAGGCGGCGGTCACGCATGAAGGAAAGAACCCTGAGCACTTCCCAAGCTGTATCTAGCGAAGTCAGGCAAGCAACGCCGTGCTCTACCGTGGCGCGCCTGATCTTGAAGCCATCTTTCATAGAGTGCTTCCCCTGCGTCAATGTATTGATGACCATGTTGATCTTGCCAGATTTGATCATTTGAATGATGTCTGTGCTGCGTTCATGTACTTTGCCTACGATCTCCGCGTCAATTCCCATTGCTTGGATGGCCTTGGCAGTACCTTCCGTTGCACAAATCTCGAACCCGATATCGGAAAACGCTTTGGCGAGCTGCTTCATTTCATCCTTATCTTTGTCAGCAACGGTGAAAAGAATGCATCCCTTCGTCGGCACATTCATACCTGAGCCGATGATCGCCTTGTAGAGCGCCCGTGCGTAATGGTAGTCAATGCCCATGACTTCGCCGGTCGATTTCATTTCTGGGCCGAGGGCGATATCGACATCCGTCATTTTCGCGAATGAGAATACCGGCGCTTTGACGGCGACGTATGGCTTCGGTGGTACAAGCCCGGAATGATAGCCGAGCTCCTTGACGGTAGCGCCGAGTGCGATACGCGTCGCGAGATTGACCATCTTGACATCCGTAACTTTTGAGAGGAACGGCACCGTGCGGCTGGACCGAGGGTTGACCTCGATGATGTAGACCTCGTCATTGACGACGACGAATTGGATGTTCAGGAGACCTTTGACATGAAGTGCTACGGCGAGTCGCTTCGTATAATCGATGATGGTATAGATAACCTTGGAAGAAAGTGTCTGTGGCGGATAGACGGCGATGGAATCTCCCGAATGGACGCCCGCACGTTCTACGTGTTCCATAATACCAGGGATAATAACATCGACACCGTCGGAGATGCCATCAACTTCGACCTCAGTTCCTTCCATATAGCGATCGACGAGTACCGGATGGTCTGGCGTCACTTTAACTGCACGGCTCATGTAGTCGCGCAGTTCTGCTTCGTTGTAGACAATCTCCATCGCACGGCCACCGAGGACATAGGAGGGACGAACCATGACCGGATAGCCGATATCAGCAGCCCCGTCAATCGCATCTTGGAGATTGGTGACACTGATACCGCGCGGACGCGGGATGTGCGTCTGCGTGAGTACCTCGTCAAAGCGTTCGCGATCCTCTGCGCGGTCGATATCGTCGACTGATGTGCCGAAGACTTTCACACCGGCCTTTTGCAGAGAGGCAGCGAGGTTGATGGCCGTCTGTCCGCCAAATTGTACAATGACGCCTTCAGGTTTTTCCTTGTCGATGATGTTGAGCACATCCTCTGTCGTCAGCGGCTCGAAATAAAGGCGATCCGAAATATCGAAGTCGGTTGAAACAGTTTCGGGGTTGTTATTGATGATGATGGCCTCGATGCCCATTTCCCGCAGCGCCCAGACAGAGTGGACGGAACAGTAGTCGAACTCGACGCCCTGCCCGATGCGGATCGGTCCGGAACCTAAGACGATGACCTTGCGCGCCTTGGATACCTTGACCTCATCCTCCTGAGCGTGGAAGGTCGAGTAATAGTACGGCGTTGCAGCCTCGAATTCTGCCGCGCAAGTATCGACCATCTTATAACGAGGAAGGATGCCGTCGGAAATGCGCATCGTACGCACTTCATCTGGCGTCTTTCCCGTAATCTCTGCGATGGAGCGGTCGGCAAGTCCGACATCTTTGGCTGCCACGAGCAGGCGCGGCGTGAGGCTCTCCTGCGTCAGGCGCAGCTCGACATCCGTGATATTCTTGATTTTATGCAGGAACCATTTATCGATTTTCGTGATATCGTGAATGGTGTCGATATCAGCAACGCCGCGGCGTAGCGCCTCGGCAATTACGAAAATGCGCTCGTCGTTGATGCGCGCAAGATTTTTCTTCACACGTTCATCCGGCCACTCATCCATTTTCTCCATGTGAAGGCGATGAACACCAATTTCAAGAGAACGTACTGCCTTGAGCAGCGCACCTTCGAAATTACGATCGATGCTCATGACTTCGCCTGTCGCCTTCATCTGCGTACCGAGCGTACGGTCTGCATACACGAACTTATCAAACGGCCAGCGTGGAAATTTCACGACACAGTAGTCAAGTGCGGGTTCGAAGCAGGCTTTCGTTTTCTGAGTGACCGCGTTCGTGATTTCATCGAGCGTATAGCCGATGGCAATTTTTGCGGAGACCTTGGCGATGGGATAGCCAGTTGCCTTGGAAGCAAGTGCCGAGGAACGGCTCACGCGGGGATTGACTTCGATCACATAGTAGCGGTTGCTATTCGGATCGAGAGCATACTGCGCGTTGCAGCCGCCTTCGATTCCGAGTTCGCGAATGATACGGAGTGAGGCACTGCGCAGCATCTGATATTCGTGATCCGTAAGAGTCTGCGATGGTGCGACGACGATGGAATCGCCTGTATGCACGCCGACCGGATCGAAGTTTTCCATGTTGCAGACGGTAATGCAGTTGTCATTGCCGTCGCGCATGACCTCATACTCGATTTCTTTCCACCCGGCAACGCTGCGCTCGATCAAGACCTGGCCAATCATGGAGTAATTGAGGCCCTTGATGACGATTTCGATGAGTTCTTCTTCATTTTCCGCAATGCCGCCGCCGGTGCCGCCCATGGTATAGGCAGGGCGCACGATGACAGGATAGCCGATTTCATTGGCAAAGGCTACAGCGGAGGGAACATCTTCAACAATGGTGCTTTCTGGAATCGGCTCGCCAAGCTTTTGCATGGTCTCCTTGAAGAGCTCACGGTCCTCCGCGCGTTCGATTGCTTTGAGCGGCGTACCAAGCAGTTCCACATGATATTTTTCCAGAACGCCCTTTTCTGCTAGCTGGACCGCGAGATTCAGTCCTGCCTGTCCGCCGAGCGTCGCGAGCAGGCCGTCGGGGCGTTCCTTCTCAATGATGGCTTCACAAAAATCAACCGTCAATGGCTCGATGTATACGCGGTCTGCGATGTGCGTATCTGTCATGATGGTTGCGGGGTTGGAATTAACGAGGACGACCTCCAGGCCTTCCTCCTTGAGCGCACGGCAAGCCTGCGAACCTGCATAATCGAACTCTGCCGCCTGCCCGATGATGATTGGGCCGGAACCAATGACCATTACTTTATTGAGATTCTTCTTTTTTGGCACGGATTACTCCCCCTTCTTCAGCATGGACCAGAACTCGTCAAATAGGTACATGTTATCGTCAGGTCCCGGAGCAGCCTCTGGATGATACTGAACGGAGAACAGCGGCAGACTGGTATGACGCATTCCCTCAATGGTTCCATCATTGACATTGATATGCGTCACTTCAAGCGGCAGGCCCGCCAGGGAATCTGCATCCACTGCGTACCCATGGTTCTGGGAGGAAATCTGCACGCGCCCTGTCCGCAGATTCTTGACCGGCTGATTTGTACCGCGATGGCCGAACTTCAATTTATAAGTTTTGGCACCCAGAGCGCGTGCGATCAGCTGATGGCCGAGGCAGATGCCGAAAATAGGTTTCTTTCCGATGAGCTTTTTGATTTCTTCTACGATGTCTGGCACATCGGCGGGATCTCCAGGGCCATTCGAGAGGAAGATCCCGTCTGGCTGGAGTGAAAGGACATCTTCCGCCTTGGTACCTGCCGGTACTACGGTGAGCTTGCAGCCTTTTTCGTGCAACGACTTCAGGATATTGCGTTTGACGCCGAAGTCCATGGCAACGACGAAGGGGGCATCCTCATTTTCTGCTTCGATTGTGTAAGGTTCTGGTGTCGTGACTTCCATGACGACATCTTTTTTGATTGGGACAGCAAAGAGCTCGTCAATTTCCGCTTTTGTCACATCTTCTGCGACAATGATTCCCTTCATCGTACCGGAATTGCGGATACGGCGTGTGACCGCGCGTGTATCGACATTATAGAGGCATGGAACACCCTGTTTGGTGAGGAAATCTGACAAGCTCGTTTCATAATGCCAGTTGCTGCCATGCGCACAAAGTTCGCCAATCACGAAGCCATTGACAAAAGATTTTCGTGACTGCATGAAAATGTCCGCAATACCATAGTTGCCGACCAAAGGATATGTGAGTGTCAGAATCTGGCGGCAATAAGAAGGATCTGTCAGGCTTTCCTGATAACCAACCATGCTGGTATTGAAAACGACCTCGCCGGTTGCTTTCATATTATTCAGCAAGTCTCCGTAGAACACGCTGCCGTCCTCGAGAATCAACTTTCCCTTCAGTGTCAATGAAAACGCCTCTCTTCCCTTATTCTACCTTGCCATCACGCATCATCATCTTGCCATCTACAAACGTCATGACGGCTTTTCCCTTAAACTTCCGTCCAATAAATGGGGAATGACTTCCCTTCGTGTAGAAGTTCTTCGCGTCGACGACCCATTCTTTGTCCGGGTCAATGACGGTAATATCAGCTGCGCTACCGACATTGAGTGTTCCCGCGTCGAGTTTGAAGACTTTGGCCGGCTCCCATGTCATCTTGGAAATGATGGTCTTGAGGTCAAGCTTGCCCGCATGATAAAGATCTGTCAGCATGACACCTAACGAGGTTTCCAGCCCGGGGAAACCGCTCGGTGCGAACATATATTCGCGATCTTTCTCCTCCTGTGCGTGTGGAGAGTGGTCTGTCACGATGGCATCAATCGTGCCGTCCTTGAGTCCTGCCAGCAAGGCGTCGCAATCTGCCTGCGTACGCAGCGGCGGATTGATTTTCGTCGAAGAATCATAGAGATTGACGCAGTCATCTGTCATCGTCAGATGCTGCGGGGTCACTTCCGCAGTTACACGGACGCCGCGTTTCTTGGCCTGACGGACGATATCCACCGCGCGGGCGGAACTCATGTGAGCTACGTGGACGCGAGCACCAGCGTATTCTGCCAACATGACATCACGTGCCACCGCGATGTCCTCTGCTACCGTCGGTCTCCCCTTCATTCCGAGCATCGCGCTCCGGTGACCTTCATTCATGACACCATCTTCTACGAGAGAGGTTTCTTCTTCGTGATTGATGATGACCTTGTCAAAGGCATGAAGATAATCGTAGGCATTAAGCAAGACCTTTGCGGTCGGATCGAAATGTCCATCATCAGAGAAGGCAACTGCACCGGCCTGCACCATGTCACCCAGTTCTGCAAGTTCTTTTCCCTGCTGCCCCTTGGTTACGGCGCCGATGATCTCCACATGGCAACGTGCAACATCCTCTGCTCGCTTCTTCAGGCTGCGGACGAGAGCAGCGGAGTCGACAACAGGATTTGTGTTAGGCATAGTAGCGACAGTTGTAAAGCCGCCGGCTACAGCCGCCTTGGAACCGGACTCGAAATCCTCTTTCGCCTCTTGGCCAGGCTCACGGAAATGTACATGCAGATCAATCAGACCTGGCGTAACGAGTTTGCCGGTAGCATCATACACATCAGCATCATCTGTAGGGATATCCTTGGCAATTTTTGCCACTTTTCCGTTCTCTATCAGCACATCAGCGGTTTCGTCAAAATCTACAGCAGGATTCATTACCCTGCCGCCTTTTAGCAGAACTTTCATTCCTGTTTCCCTCCCGTCAGGACCAAAGTAAACAGTGCCATGCGAATGGCAACGCCATTCTGAACCTCCTCCTGAATGGCAGAATTTTTCCCATAGGCAACGAATGGAGAAATCTCCCAGCCCTTATTCATTGGTCCTGGATGAAGGATCAGTACATCGTCCTTGGCCAGGGCAAGGCGTGCTTCGTTGAGTCCGAAGATGCGTGCATACTCACGTGTCGTTGGGAAAAGGCCGCCTTTCATACGCTCGAGCTGGATGCGAAGGACCTCGATGACATCCGCATCTTTGATGGCATCCTCAATCCGCTCGTGAACAAAAATGCCAGATTCTTCATAGAGGTAACGTGGCAGCAGTGTCTTGGGGCCAGCGATGTGTACCTCCATCCCCATTTTGCGCATGCCGTAGATATCAGAGCGCGCGACGCGACTGTGCAGGACATCGCCGAGGATGGCGACTTTCAAGCCTGCCAGCTTCCCTTTATGTTCCTGAATCGTAAAAAGATTCAATAACCCCTGCGACGGATGCGCGTGCGCTCCATCTCCGGCATTGAGAATGACAGGACTGACAATGCGAGAGGCATACTCCGCCGCGCCCTCAGCCTTATGGCGCATGACGATGGCGTCTACCCCCATTGCCTCGACAGTATAAAGCGTATCCCGCAGACTTTCGCCCTTGACGATGCTGCTCGTACCAGACGTAATATTTACGACATCCGCGCCAAGATACTTACCGGCGAGCTCAAACGAAGTGCGCGTACGCGTGCTCGGCTCATAGAAGAGTGTTACGATGGATTTCCCGCGCAACGTGGGAACCTTCTTGATATCTCGGTGAATAATGTTTTTCATCTCTTTGGCTGTTTCAAGCACGAGATGGATTTCCTCAGGACTGAAATCCTCCAAGCCGAGAACATTGCGTCCACGCAGGGACACGGTACTTTTCTCCAAGCTGATCACTCCTTCGTAGAAAATGGCCGACATCATATAAGTTGCGCACATCCAGATTCATTATGCGGATGTTCTGCACTGACTTTGTAGTAAATCCAGCCAAACGTGATGCTTCTTCTGGTTTACGCATTTGTGGGTTTACATAAAAAGAGCTTTCCTATGCGTCAGCATAAGAAAGCTCAATGGCTTCAAACAAACTTCATGCGTTTATTGGGCTCCTTTATGCGTCTCGCAGTACGCATTTTAAAAGGCATATACTCTTTTTCACGGAGTCCCGCTCCGCTTGTTAGGCACATTATACCGTATTGCTGAATCTTTTGCAAGAGAGGATCAAATATTGTACGGCGCAAACAGCTTGCGCAAATAATTGCGCCCCTTTGTGAGCACCTTGATGATCGGCTCCATCTGTTTCGGCTGTCTCAGGACAAGCGACAAGACCTTCTGGCGCAACTGGCGATAATCTGCATCGAAATCGCGCAAGACATCTTCCATTTCCATCTCTACAGAGACTTCCGGTACATTCGATGGCTGAATCTCAGAAGCTCTCCCCGCAATCTGAACGAGGTCACCGCGGAAGGGAATATAGGCTTCTACTTTGCATTCTTTCTGAATGCGCGCTTTGAGTGCTTCTTGTGATTGTGCTTCGCCGTGTACAATAAAGATTTTTGCAGGTGCAGGATTTTGGATTCCTGAGATCCAATCTAGAAGCTGATTCGAATCGGCATGGGCAGAAAAACCATTCATCGTCATGATTTGCGCCTTGACAGCGACTTCCTCGCCCAATACGCGCACGCGCTTTATGCCGTCCACGAGTCGTCTGCCGAGACTTCCCTCTGCTTGATAACCAACGAAAAGGATTGTTGATTCCGGGCGCCAAAGGTTATGCTTCAAATGATGGAGGACACGTCCTGCATCGCACATGCCGCTCGCAGAAATAATGACGGCACTCCCCTCTTCACTGTTCAATGCTCTTGATTCTGCGGCTGTTTCGCAAACGCGTACCTGGGGGAAGCGCGGAATCTTGCCGCTTTTTTTGAACAATGCCAGGGCATCTTCGTCAAAATCCTGAAAATTCTTTAAGAAAACACGTGTGGCAGCGATGGCGAGAGGACTGTCAATGATGATGGGGATATCGCCGTCCATTCGTCCCTGTTTCCACAAATTATAGAAGTAGTAAAGCAGCGTCTGTGTCCGTCCCACAGCAAAGGACGGAATAATGAGGTTACCGCCGCGGTCCATAGTGTCATTGACGACCTCTAACAGTTTCGTTTCTTTATCGTAGATTTGATGCAGGCGATCGCCGTAGGTAGATTCGACAATCAAGAAATCTGCCCCTGTTTCACGTGCGGGGTCTTTGAGAATCGGCTGATTGGGCTGACCAATATCACCAGAGAAAACGAGTTTCGTCGTTTTACCATTTTCCGTAACATAGACTTCCAAAAAGGCTGAACCGAGAATATGCCCGGCATCACGGAAAACCACGCGGATGTTATCAGCCAGTTGGAGATCTTTCTCGTAGGGAACTGACGAAAGGTGCTTGAGCGCCTCCATCGCATCATCAATGCTGTAAAGTGCCTGCACAGGCGTATCACCGCGCCGACGTCCCTTGCGGTTCAGCAGTTCGGCATCGGATGTCTGGATATGCGCTGAATCCGGAAGCATGATCTGGCAAAGCTCGCAGGTAGACTTTGTCGCATATATAGTTCCCTTGAAACCTTCTCTGACAAGCTTTGGTAACAGGCCGCAGTGATCTACATGTGCGTGTGTCAGGAGAACACCTTCGATATCTGCTGGTACGAAAGGAAACTCCTCATAGTTGAGCTCACGGACACGTTTCGAGCCTTGAAACATACCGCAGTCAATTAAGAAATATTTTTCCTGTGATTCCAGTAAATAGCAGGAACCGGTCACTGTGTGGGCTGCACCAATGAATTCGAGTCTCATAAATAACACTCCCCTCTGATGCTCTTTGTTGTATTATTCTGATTTCATCGGCTTAGTTCCTGCTTGACAAAAAAATTTCTTATTAGACAGCAAAAACGGCTGTGCCCGAAAGCACAACCGTTCTCGCTATTGATGGGTGGTCCAACAATCAAATCATGTTCTTCGCGTACGCATCGTAGAGACTCTTGAGCTCTTCTACCTTGTCATACATCTCGACCTGCAGTCCGGAAGCCGTTGCATAGTCCTTTTCGTTCAGCGCGTTGATCAGCAGCGTGAAGAGAGATTTCTCATCGATGCTGTCTTTCGCGAGATACGTGCGGATGCCGTTGATCTTGTTCCAGTTATAGGAATCCTGATCCGTAACGTAAGCGCTCTTGATTTCTTTCGCCTTGCGTACGATTTCACGATTCTCAGGAATGATACGGCTTACGAGCTCAGTCTTCCAACGGAGGAGAGCGCCAGCACGGAAGGCGCTGATAATCTGCTCACGCAGCGCACCGCCAGCCGTGATGACTTTGACCTTCTCAGGATACGTCTCGAAGCCCTGCATATTCTCCCAGACCGTTGCGGGGGGCGCACCAAAGAGACGATTGCGCTCCTCATCCGTATAGTCCTCGAAGACATCGTCTTCGGAACGATACGCGCGATCTTTTTCGAGATAAAACCCATCCTCTCCAGCATTCTTGGAAAGCTCTGCCAGGCATTCTTTCGTCGTCTTGCCAATGGTGGCTTTCACGCCATCGAGCACTGCGGAATAAATCGCAGCAAGCACGAGGTACGTGTTCGTATACGGATTGCAGGCACGAAGCTCGAAACGCGTTGCCATCGGATTCTTGAGATCGCGAATGAGTCCGGCGAGAATCGTACGGTTACGGGATGGGATTGCAGGCGTATGACCCAGCGAGGTGACGATGCAGACCGGCGCCTCGAAACCAGGTTTCAGACGATTAAGGGAATCGTTCGTTGCAGAAACGAACGGATTGATTACTTCATAGTTCTTGAGCAACCCCATGATAGCGCCATAGCCGACGACGCTCATGAAATCCTCTTCAGGTTTTGCAGCTGCAAAAAGGCTGGCAAGTTTTCCGTCCTTGAGGACAGCAGCCATACCGATATGCGTATGCTCACCGTTGCCAGCCAGACCGATCATCGGCTTTGCCTGGAAGGAAACTTCCAAGCCATTGCTGCGGAAAATCTCACGCACGATTGTGCGAACGAAAATCTCATTGTCTGCAGCCTGGACAGCATCTGCGAAGCGCCAGTCAATTTCGAGCTGCTCGCAGACATGCGTCATACGGCCGTTCTCATCTACCTGCGCCTTGAGACCACCGACTTCCTTATGGCCCATTTCACATTTCAGACCGTAGCGCTCAAGTGTCAGGACACATTCCTCAAGCGCCGTGCGGACAGCGCCATGCGTGCGCTCCCAGTACTGTTCCTGCATCACCTGGGAAGCGGACATTTCTTCGATATCTGCTTCTTCCAGCGGCGTCTTGACCCAGAACTCGAGCTCCGTTGCGGAGGTAAAGGAAATATCAGCAATATCGGAACCCTTCACAGCAAGACCGCTGATATCAGGGTGCTCCTGGAAAAGCGCCAGAAGACTCTTTTTGACATAAGAGAGAGAGTCTGCCAACACGGCACGCGAGTCAACGCGCTTGCCTTCATGGATGAGGAAGGACGGGATGCGCAGAGTGCCGATAGGCTTTTCCGTATCTTCGTCGTAATGCTCGAAGTTATAGTCGACGAACCAATTTACAGACGAATCCACTGGCATGTCGACTTTCGCATTGTTCAGCGTAGCGATTCCCGGCAGTACGACGGAGGACCCATCCGTCTGTACTGCTGTGCCGGCATAGAACTCATCCATATCCTTGAGGAAGATACGCATAGGTATCTTCTCGTCCGTATCATTGCCGGCCATATCGATGCCGACGAGCGAGACGAACTTAATTTCCGGATGTGCCTCGAGTGTTTTCTTGACGTCTTCCCTTGCTGTATTTGCGGGAATCACATACAGTAACTCATCTAACATGTTAAACCACCCTTTTCTTTCTGCAGATTATCTGCACAAAAAAATAAAAGCCATGCCGAAAGGAACAATCTCGTACGCCGTAGACGACAAAATCATTCTTTCTGCAAGGCTCCATTGCCTAATTATTCTTTTGGACAAGACTTATATTATCACAGAAAAGGGAACATGTAAAGCATTTTCTTTTGGACGATACAGATGTAGCCAGTATTTCGTATTTGCGGGAATATATTGTCTTCCTCAGAGAATCTGGCCTATTTATAAAAACATTTCTGACATTTAGTGTGAAAATAGTAAGAATAAGACGCTGAACGGATGGAACGACACGTGGGGATGGCGTGAACGAATGAATCAGTCATTGGCTGCGCCGATGGCAATGTCTTCGAGATGGAGTTCCGAATTACGCAATTTTCTGCGTATTTCAGGAACAATGGAGCGAAATTGTTGTGCTGTATCATTGCCTGCAAAAAATAAACGGAGATCGAGATGTTCCCTATCATAAACACGGCAAGTGAGTTCCACTGCGCCAAGATGATCCGTGAGGACACAAAGTCTCAGCCATGTCTCTTTCTTTAGAGCCCCGGTTTCCTTGTCCGCCTGTGTTTCGTCATAAACATGAATGTATGTCGGATAGCTGTGCTCATTTTCTCCTAGATAAAGCGGCATCATGAAATTCATGGAGCGTTGGCCGAGCTGAATGGCATGATCGCCCTCCATAGCACTTCGCATGGATGTTGCAAAATCTGCGATTTCCTGGCCTGCTTTTTTTAATTGTCGTGCGTTCATCCGTTTTGTAACTGCAAGGTCACAGAGTTGCATGAACGCCCATAGGCGCGGCAATTCCGGCAGATCTTGTTGTATGGCAGCCTGTTGGACCGTTGCTGGTATATTTTGTTGGCAAAGCCGCAATAGAGTTTCAATCTGACGGGCTTCTTTTGAAGAAAGCACTTGTCCCTGCCCTTCGACGAAACGCTGTAGGGCTTGTGCTTCCGCTGGTGATAAGGTTCCCTCCTGCAGGAGATGTGACGCTGCGCCTTTCAAACTCGACATCAGATGGGAGGAGTTCTCAAATGGCTGCTGCATCAAAAATTCGCGTGCCTCTCTTGCCGTGATTTGCCTGTCGGCTATTTCTTCGGTATTTTTCCCTATCATTTGTTCTGGATGGTTTTCTGGCAGATCATTAAGTGGCGTGTTTTTTGTAATCTGCTGCCGTTCATCAAGACCTTGCGATGTTTTCGAGCTATTTTCTAAAGAGTCCAGCAAGAGGGAACGTGCGCCTTTGGGGCTCTCTTGGTGCAATGTTGATGGCATGTCTTCCGCTGCATAGGCGGAGTGTTTCATATATTGTTTTTCAGGGAGATAGAAGTCATCCTTTGGTTGAGGTTGCTTTGTATTTACAATAGGCTCAGACTCTGCCTGTTTCTTGTCAACGGTCTGCCCTTGGTTGGCCACACGGCCTTGTTTCTCTTGCACAGAGTCCCTCATTTGCGTGCCTGCAGTTTGCCCTCTGCTGAGTTTTGTTCCCTGCTGTTCTTGTATCGATTCGTTCATTTGCAGAGATGATTTCTTGGCTGTTATTTGCGTGTTTGTTTTTTTCTGAGTTTGCGTCGCATTTGCAGTGATTTCTTTTGCAGAACGACGCGTTTGATTCAATGAGTCCCTCATTTGCGTGCCTGCAGTTTGCCCTCTGCTGAGTTTTGTTCCCTGCTGTTCTTGTATCGATTCGTTCATTTGCAGAGATGGTTTCTTGGCTGTTATTTGCGTGTTTGTTTTTTTCTGAGTTTGCGTCGCATTTGCAGTGATTTCTTTTGCAGAACGACGCGTTTGATTCAATGCATCTTTTTTGCTGAAATCTGTGGTATCTGGTTGTTGTTTCGTAGCAGTATCGGAAGGCTGTGAGGTCTTTTTCTGCGGCATGAAATAGCGAATCAGCTGTTGCAGACCATTCGAGAAATTACTGCTTTGTGTTGTTACAGATGACGTTTGCGCTCCCTTCAACTGTGCTATCACGTCTTGCAATGCTTGTGGGAGTTCCTCTGGTTCCTTGCCATTCAATAGCTCGAATGATTCCTTTAGAATTAGGACAGGCTCGAGGTCAGAGCCATTTACTGCGGAGGTAACGACATCTTTCAAATTTGTCAAAAGCACTTGCAAACCATCACTGAAATGAATATCATAACCGTTTTCTGCCAGCGTAGCCATCTGAGTAAGCGTGCGCGCCATGGATGCCAGCTGCTCCGTGGAAAAGCGTTGACTCTCCATGGTACTGCCTAACCCTTCGGATAAAGTTTTATCAAATGAAAATGCATTCTTCAGTACATTTTGTAATACTTTTTGTAAATCTTGCGGCATCTCTGCTACCGTTTCATTTTCATTTGTCGCAATTTTTGATAGCACGCCCGCCATGTCATTGATAGCACTTTTTATGGCGACATTTGTTTGCGGTCGAAAGCCGTCTGATGATCCTTCGCTTTCCCTGCGCGTTACGCCATCTACACCATTCTGTGCTTGCGGTCGAACTGTAGGGCGTACACCGACTGCCCCTGCTTCCATCGGCATATCATTCCCTCCTATGCATAACTCGATATGAAATGCCTGATTAATCAGCGATTTCTATAGGATACATCGAATGAATAGGCTCAAATGATAAACGGTGAATTGGGCATGGTCCATATTTTTTCAAAGCAGCTAGATGTTCAGCAGTTCCATATCCCTTATGGCGTGCAAAACCGTATTCTGGATATTTCCGGTCATACGCATCCATCAAGCGATCGCGTGTCACCTTGGCAACAATAGAGGCTGCTGCAATTGAGGCTGATTCGGCATCTCCCTTAATGATAGATTCTGAGGGAATGGACAAGCGGTCAAGTTTCACAGCATCAATCAGGACTTTCTGCGGCCGAGGCGATAACGAGAAAATAGATTCATACATGCCATTAATCGTAGCTTGATAAATATTGATACGGTCAATGGTCTTCGCATCAATCAGCGCAGATCCGATGGCGATTGCCTTTGCTTGGATTTCTTCAAATAACTCCTCGCGTATCTTGGGTGAAATTTTTTTCGAGTCATTGAGCTTTGGCAAATATAAGTCACGCGGCAGAATGACAGCTGCGACGGACACTGGCCCCGCCAAAGGACCCCGCCCCGCCTCGTCGACGCCAGCTACATACATGAACCCTTCTGCGGCAGCAGCATCTTCATATTTATATAATGCTGCTACACGAGCGCGCTCTGCCTGTTTCCTTTCGTAACGGCGTACGAGCTGTTGGGCCGCTTTGCGAGAGTCTGCACGGCAGGCTTCAACAAAAGATGCATCTACGTCGTCCGCTATGAGGGTGCGTTCCATTTCCCGTAATGTGATCTTACTCACATCTATGGATTGTGTTGTCTTTTTCATTGGCATCCTTTTTCGTTCCCCCCCCGGGGTATCTGATCTAAAGTTACATGGCCAAGCTTTCCTGAGCGGAACTCTGCCATGACAATCCGCTGTGCTTTATCCATATCTACCTCGCCGCCTTTTACCAAGCAGCCTCGCTTTCGTCCGATCAATTTTAACAGCCCATGACCTTGTGAGGGAAGTGGCTCAGATAATTTGAATCGTTCAATGAGGCGTTTCGGTGCATCGCGCAAAAGCACATCCAGAAGCAAGCCCACCACTTGCTCATGGTCATAAATCTCATCATTAATGGCACCTGTAAAGGCCAATTTTAACCCCACAGATGAATCTTCGAATTTTGGCCAAAGAACGCCGGGCATATCGAGCAAGTCAAGGTTTCTGCCAATCTTTATCCACTGTTTGGCACGTGTCACTCCCGGCATATTCGCAGTCTTTGTCCTTGCTGCACCGGCGAGACGATTGATCAAGGAGGATTTGCCCACATTGGGGATTCCTAAAATCATGCAACGTGCTGCACGTGGACGACCACCATTTTTGGCAAATCGCTCCGTCCGCGGTCGTGCTAAATCCTCCGCTTCTGCGACAAGTTGTTTCATACCCTTGCCCTTATTCGCATCAATCGCGACAGCTCGCACACCTTGCGCATGAAAATAGCACAACCATTTCTTCGTCATAGCAGGGTCTGCTAAATCCGATTTGTTTAGTGCGATTAACCGCGGTTTTCCCTCTGTAATTTTTGCTAGCAGAGGATTTGCGCTGCTGGCAGGGATCCGAGCATCTAAGAGCTCGATGATAACGTCTACCAACTTCAGATTTTCTTCAATTAGGCGCTGTGCTTTACGCATGTGGCCCGGGAACCAGTTTAATCTTGGCAACTCTCTTTTTTCCTCTTTATCCATCTCTATCAATATCCTCTCAACCATTGATTTTACTGGGTTTGTTTCATTATTTCGCAGAAGTTTTCTGCAACGTGTATTTATTGATATTTAACCCTATTTATCCGCTATTTTTGTCCTTCGGGGTACAAATGGGGTACATTGGGGTGCAAATGGGGTACAACATTTTTCATGAAGTGGTAAACTAAAATTGGATACGGAGGGGGTAGTTTTTGGACATACCGTGTATACTGTATGGACAGTACGAAACAAGCATTGAACTGAGAGTCCCCTTTACTGGACAGGAGGTTTGCCATGAAGTACACGAAAGAACAAAGATTGGACATCGGTCGACGAATCTACGACGGCGAAATAAGTCGGTATGAAGCCGCAGAAGAATATGGCATAAATGAGCAGACAGCACGGAATTACATGAGAATGTATCGGGATGCCAACCGATTGCCGCCAAAACGTGGACAGAGATCCATTAGCGCACCTTCCTTCAAGAAGGCGCCGGCAGAGCTGGATGAACTGAAAGCCATGACAAAGGAGGAATTGATCCAGGAGCTGATCAAGGCCAAGATAACAGAAGCAAGGTTAAAAAAAGGCTACGAGGTGAAGGGGGATGGTACGGTAATCCTATACGCCAGCAAGACTACCAAGTGATCATGGAGCTGTCAGGAGAAATCCCGGTGAAGCTCCTATGTAAGGCAATGAGCATCCAGCGGAGCAGTTTCTACGCATGGAAGAAGCATCTCTCCCATCCATCGGAAAGGGAGAAGAACCTTGCAAGCAATGTCAGGCTGTTCCAAGAGTACCACTCGAAGTATCCATCGCATGGCTACCGCTGGCTGAATGCCAAGATACGCCTGGACAAAAATATTGTCCTGTCTAATCCCTATGCCCATAAGTGTTGCAAGATTGCGGGGATCAAGAGCAAGTCCAAGCATTACCGCTACAAGAAAGCCGGCGATCCGGCGCGGATATTCCCCAACCTGCTCCTGTCAGAGATGCAGATTGACAAGCCGATGCAGTGTATCGTGAGCGATATGACAGCATTTTACGTGAAGGGCATCTACCACGAACTGACCCTTTACATGGATCTCTGGAACAATGAGATTGTCAGCCATTCCCTTTCCGCTAAGCGTGGCGACCGCATGACCTACATCAGTGGGCTGGAAGATCTGATTGCATGGAAGGAGCAACATCCGGAGCACCAAATGATCCTCCACTCAGACCAAGGATCTGTCTACGCATCCAAAGCCTACAACGATCTGTTGCCCATGTACGGCATCACTCG
>Ga0256407_10004581_pt1 | contig 22940 bp, 23 predicted proteins | sample RumenRJG_04DNA_FD_193489 | JGI IMG/M metagenome (GOLD analysis project Ga0256407, IMG submission 193489) | Bovine rumen microbial communities from Lethbridge, Alberta, Canada - RJG_04 | ecosystem: Host-associated > Mammals > Digestive system > Stomach > Rumen | place: Canada: Alberta... | reverse complement strand
CCTTGCAGATAAGGCACGTGAATTAGGTGCAAAGATTGTTGTTGTTCATGGTGAAACTTTGAATGAGCCTGTAGTTGAAGGAACTAACTTTGCTGCAGTAAACTGTAAGGAAATCGATATCTTAGGTCACCCTGGTTTAATCACAAAAGAAGAGGCAGAACTTGCTAAAAAGAATGATGTCGCTTTGGAAATCAGTGCAAGAAAAGGCCACTGCTTAGGAAACGGTCATGTGGCAAACATTGCAAGAGAAGTTGGAAATGATCTCCTAATCGATACAGACACTCATTCTCCTGACAATTTAATCACTTTTGAAAGAGCATTTGAAATAGGATTAGGGGCTGGAATGACAGAAGAAGAAGTTATGAAAGCTACTGTTGAAAATCCTAGAAAAATCTTAAAAAGAAATGGAATAAACCTTTAGTTATTCCATTCATTACTTTTTTTTACTTATTAAAAAATTAAATAAAATTAAATAAAAATAATCTTTTTTTAAAAAATAGTGTTTAATAATCCATTTAAATATTATTTGTGTTCCTTGACTTTTTTGCTTTCCTTATCGTTACAGCAGCCAAAGAAGAAATTTCTTATTTTCTTGACTTCAGACTTGTTTTCCTTTTTTACCCTTTCATCTCTTTCATGCATTTTTCTTCTTGCTTCAGCCATATTTCCCATATTTACACCTTTTAAATAAAAATAATAATTATAATAAATTTTTTAACTAATTATATATGTATATGTAAAACATCATTAATAAAGTTTTAATAATAAATCAAAAAATAGCTTAAAAATAAAAATCGAAAAACAGTAGATCATCAACCAGCAACAAAAAAGAATGCATCCTTTTTGTTTGCCAATCAATTAAATTTTAGAAATTAAAACTTCTTTAATACAGCTCTAATTTGAGATTTGATTTGAGCGATTTGGAAAATAATATGTGAATTTATTTTGGATGTGTGTTTTGATTTGATTGAAATTTTGAAGATATTTGTTTTCCGTAATGTTTTGTTGTTAGAGCATATATAGCGAATAAAGTTTTAAAAAGTTTAGAACTATTTAAAGATCATTTCCAAAAATCATTTTCTGAAAGAAACAACTTTTGGATCTCTTTTTCTTTCTCGTTTAGTCGGTTTAATTTGCTTTTTACCACAAATTCCACATTTGGTTCTTCCCAATATTTTCACCTCCGAGAATTAAAGACAAAAGTACAAAAATTTCAAGGACTTGATTTTAATTTGGAGTGATTAATGACAGTATTCTTTTTACTTGTAGGCGAATCCTTAAAATTTAGGTATACCTAAATATCTTTAATTATAGTTTGTTTTCATCATATATAAATGTTTAGGTATGCCTAAATATTTGTATATATACAAAATGTTTGTATATGTGAAAACAGTTATATACTATAAGAACAAATATTAATATAGATATTTGGGAAAACTCCAGCGTCGAAAATCGAAACTGGATTAAAATGAATACTATCAAAATCCAAAGAAAAAATTAACCTGAATATCTCCAAAAAGGTTAAAATGAACTAATTAGCCTAAATTAAGACATTTTAACAAAAAACGTATTAATTGCATTTGCAATTAATTAAGCTGTTGAACGAATGATTAATTTTTGAATTAATCAAACAAAAAATAAATTAAGCAAATTTGTAAAAAAAATGTGTTTTAGCAAGGAAAATTAAACTAAAATCATTCAACAAAACATTGCTTCAATCTATATTTCAAATCAAAAAAAGAAAAACAAATCGCACAAATCGAAAATAAAAATTAGAGGTGGAACTATCAAGATACGAAAAATAAAACCTCAATTTGAAAACCAAAATTTCAAAAACAAGTAGGAGCAAACAAAGAAGAAATGATTTGTTTGCTTTTACATTATTTTATATGATTTTACTTTATTTTATTAAATTATTACAGATTTTTATTTTTTATTTATTTTATTAATAATTTTTAATTTTAATTTTCATTTACTCTTTTTAACTATTTTTATTTCAAATTAGTTCTTTTCATCATCAAACCAATTATCTATCATACTGTAACCAATTCAGATTCAACTGCAGGAATCCCATTTAAATTAGTTGCAATCCTATTAACACCAAAAATTTGTGTCTTATTATGAACAGGAACAATCAATTGAACCTTTAAGTCAATCTTCTTTTCAGTGACAATTAGTCGAATGGAGATTTTTGCTAAATTTTTGAAAAATCCCTTATCCAAATTGAATATTTTTGATGCATTTAAAAATTCAAATGCAACTGGTTGCCCTTCTGAATCAATGTCTAGAATTATATCATTGTCCAATTCAAATGAAACCTCATATTCATAATCCTCAACACAATATATGAATAGGGAGTCTCCCTTAGAATCATAATCATATACTACTTCCCGGCTCATTTTCTCACCCTTTGATTCCTATAAGTTTCCATTACAGTTATAAAGTTTACAGTTCTATTATCATTTATGCCTATCACTAATGATATATCTTTTGTAGGCTTTTGACTATGTTCAAAATATAGTCTGAATTTATTATAGTCCTGTTTGATTATTCCCATTAATTGATTATATAAGAATGTCTGAAAGATCAAACCTAAATCTCCTATTCTTTGAACATTCCTAATATCAAAATGCTTTGTATCTGCCACAAATGATTCATCACATGAATTAATTATTTCAATTGCCTCTTCAATAGAATAATCCTTCATTTATTATTCTCCTTTTTTTAATTTAAATCAAACTGGAGTTCATAAAAAACAGAGGAATATGATTACTTCCATTCCATGAAGAAAAGTAACTATTATAAAAATTAAACTGATTAGTCAGAACCCCATAATCTACTTTCTATATTGAAATAATATTAAAAGCAAGGATAATAAACATTATCTAAGTGCGATTTTGTGCAAAAACACAGAAGTGATTTTTGAGAAATATCTATTAAATTAATATTAAAAAAAGGGTGGTGAAAAATTAGCAGACTTGCAAATTAAAATTCAAAAAAAATGATGGAAATTCAGTAAGAAAAAATTAATCATTAAACCTTATTTTAAAACCTTGTATTCCATAACAAAGTCTTTTCCTAAAGGATAATACTTTTCCAATTTCAAAGGAATAGCTTCTTTCATATAATCAAATCCTTCACCATCGAAGAAAGTTTTGGAATCCTTTCCTCCAACAATCATAGGAGCTATGCATATCCTCACTTCATCAATGAGATTTCCCCTAATCATGGAAAAGTTAAGTGTAGATCCACCTTCAAGCATAAGAGTCTCTATTCCTTTTGAATACAAATGATCCATAAATTCATCCAAATCAACAGATTCCTTAGATGAATAGAAAACATTGACTCTTTTGGAAAGCTCCTTAGCCCTTAGAACTGCATCCTCATCGCAATCGGGATTATTCTCATCACAGATATTGCTTACAGCAATGATTGTTTCAGCATCATCATTCAATATCCTAAAGTCAAGTGGAGTCCTTGCCTTATTGTCAACTACAATACGAATTGGATTATCCTCTTTTTTTGCATTTATCTTATGAACGGTAAGCCTTGGGTCATCTGCAAGAACGGTTCCGATACCAACCATGATACCATCAACTTCCTTTCTGATTTCATGAACACGTTCAAGATCTTCTTTTCCAGAAATTTCAGAACTTCCAGTTTTTGTAGCTATTTTTCCATCCAATGTCATAGCCGCATTAAGGATTACATAAGGTTTCATTTTATCATACCTTTAGGTTAAATTATAGAATAATTAGAATTAAATAATTTTCACAACTATCAATTTAATCAATCGTTCATTCAAAATTATATGTCGAATACATATCTTGCATTCTTTTCAGTTTGTATAGATACATCATCCACACTAATTTCATGGAGTTCAGCTAGTTTTTCAACTGCAAGTGCAACATTTGCAGGTTCATTTCTTTCATCCTTGGTCATTGCCAAATATGGGCTGTCAGTTTCAGTCAAGATTCTTTCAATAGGGATTTCCTTGAATAAGTCCTGATGCCTTTGACTATAGCATACCATAGTAGAACAGCTTAAGTAATGGTCTTCCATATCCAAAATCTTTCTGGCTGTTTTTAGGCTACCCCCATAACAATGATAGATCACCTTAGGAATATCATCATAATCCTTCAACAAATTGAATATCTTCTTTTCACAGTCTCTTCCGTGAATGAGCAATGGTTTCTTATATTCATTTGCAATTTCAATGAATCCTGTGAAGATTTCCTGTTGACGAGCCCTCAATGCCTTGTCTGTGCAATAGAAGAAATCCATTCCAACTTCACCAATGGCCAATATCTCATCAAGATGCTCAATCATCTGCTTATGTGCTGCATCTATTTCCTCTTGAGGAGAGTTCTGGGATGATACCGGATGGAATCCAAAGGTTGGATAAACGAATCCTTCATACTCCTTAGAAAGAGCCAATGCCTTTGCATTGCTTTCCAAACCATATCCTGAATTGATGACAGCATTGAGTTTTTCCTTAGCTCTGGATATGACATTATCCCTATCTTCATCAAACTCATCAAAATCTATATGACAATGTGTGTCTATCATAATAATCACAATCAATAAAACAATGATAAAAATAAAATAATTATGTTAAAAAAAGATAAAAAGAGAAATAAATTTTAAGTTTTTAAAGTATTATACTCCAAAACGCCTATCTCTTTCCTGATAGTCTCTAATGGCTCTTAAATAGTCAACCTTTCTTAACTCTGGCCATAAGCTATCGCAGAAATAAAGCTCTGAATAGGAAGATTGCCATAAAAGGAATCCACTAAGTCTTTCTTCACCACTGGTCCTTATGATAAGGCTCGGATCTTCAAGCCCTGCAGTGTAAAGATTTTTGCTGACCATTTCCTCATCGATATCGTCAATGGAAATCTCACCTGCTTCCACTTGCTTATAGATCTTCTTGATTGCATCAACGATTTCCAATCTTCCATCATAACCGATAGCCAAGTTGAAAAGTCTTTCATCATAGTCCTTTGTAGCCTCTTCAGCTTCCATAATAGCTTCTCTAACGCTATCCGGCAAGAGTTCAGTTCTTCCTACAACCTTAACTTTAACCTTATTCCTATGAATCTTTTCATGACTTACAATTCTCTTGAAATTCTTGACAAAGAGATTCATCAATCCTTCCACTTCATGTTCAGGCCTATTGAAGTTTTCAGTGGAAAAAGCATAAGCGGTAACTATTTCGATTCCTAAATCAATACTCCAATCAAGAACCTTTTCCAAGGTATCTACACCAATTTCGTGTCCCTTGATAACTTCCATATTTCCTTGAATCTTTGAGTATCTTCTATTACCATCCATGATAATAGCTACATGCTTTGGCATCCTTTCAGGATCCAATTCCTTTAAAAGACGCTTTTCATAGATACTGTATAAAAATTTTGGTGGCAAAACAATCCCCCATGATATTTTTTTATTTTTTTATTTTTTATTTTGGAAAAATTTCCTTAATTTTATTTAACTATTACTTAATGAAGTAATTCTAATATTAATATATTTAAAAAAAATAATTTAAATAGTTTTATATAAATTTTCAGAAAAACAGTTCTTAAATTTATAAAAATAATTAAAAAAAAGTAAAATGAATAGATTCATGAAAATAAAAAAATAGAATTATTCTCTTAATTTAGATAGATTATAAGCTAATCTTAAGCTTCTCACATAACCTTCTACAGTTTGGTCACGGCTTGTATCAATGAAAATCTCATCTATTCCAAGAGTTACAGCACCATAGCTCGGCCATTTGTCAAGAAGCACAAGTGTCCTGAACATGATGTTTCCAAAGATGCCATCATTTGCAAGAAGGATGTTATAACCATCTTCAATAGCTTGTTCCAAGAGAATATAATAGTTTTTAATGGAATAATTCTTTGATAGTTCATCACTATCATTATCAAAATTATCCAATTCTTTAAAAGTCTCAATTAATTTATTTGTCAATTCTTCAGAGGATATTAAACTTTCATCAATTCTTTCGCTTCTTCCCAAATCATCCTTTCTTCCTTCAGCTAAAATAGCTATTTTAGGCTTTTTTCCAAGGTATTGGATGAAATTAGCTGCTTGAATAGCCAAAGTGACTTTTTCTTCAATGTTCTTTCCTTCATCAATGCCTACTGGAGCAAGCAGGAATTCATAATCCTTTGAAAAACTTTCATCGTCTTCTGTATTAATATAAGTGGTTCTGTTGATTGTTTTATCTGATTTGAACTCTTTAATGGCTTTTATGACTTTAGATGCCTTTAGGGATCCTCTGATAACTGCATCAATTTCCGGATTCTTAAATGCTTCTATAAGTTCATCTTCAGTTTTAACTAAAGTAATCTCCAAATCATCAATCTCATTGAGTTCGTTAGAAGCCTTAATGATATTCTCATTTTCTCCTAAACCAGCCACTATTCTAATCATAGTAATTGTTTTATTCATTATTTAATTTATAGTTTTATAAAATTAGAAAAAATGATTAGGAATTTTTTAAAAATAGTTAAAATAAGTTTAAAAAAAAGAACTAGTTAAGAGTAATTACTCCAAACTAGTGAAAATATTTTGGTCCAGGTTTTTCGTTGCCGAAGGCAACGTAAAAGCTGGTTAGAATTGTTTACCTAATTCGTAAGCTTCTTTTAATTTGTCTTCTTGTTCTTCTGCAACGATTCCTGCAGGACCAGCGCTACCAGCATCTACATGACCGATAACTTCATATCCCATAAATGTGAATGGGGAGAATTTGGTCAATTCGATGTATGCTTCGTAGGTTCCTTCAGGTTGGTTTTCAGTGAAGATAAGGGCTGCTTTACCGCTTAAGCTTTTATTTGGGTTTTGACCGATTGCATAGAAACGGTCAATGATTGTTTTTGCTTGTGCAGTCATTTGACCATAGTAGATAGGAGTTGCAAAGATTACACCATCTGCTGCAACCAATTCATTGATGATCTTGTTACCATCGTCTTCACGTACACAGTCAGGGTTTTCAGCACAGAACATACATGCTTTACAGCCTGCAATGTTTTCTTCTTCGAGGTAGTATTTAACTACTTCGTGACCGTTTTCTTCTGCCCCTTTAATCATTTCATCCATTAATACGTCACAGTTTCCACCGATACGTGGACTTCCTTGTAATGCAATAATTTTCATTTTTCAAACCTCCAAAATATTTAAATCAGTATTTAATAATTTAAATGATTATTAATTACATTTAATCTCCTATTTTAAATTAATAAAATCTTATTAATTTACATTTAATAGTTTATTTTACGATTATATATAGTTTTTTTAGTTAAATAGGTTAATCTAATCTAATTTTACCTATTTTTCCCAAGCAACTTTCAATGCAGCTTCAATAGCTTCTGATGTCTTTACCAAGTCATCTTCAGTATGTGCACCGGAAATGAAATTACATTCAAATTGGCTTGGTGGAATGAATACACCATTCTTCAACAATTCTCTGAAGTATACCAAGAACCTTTTGGTGTCTGACTTTTGAGCTATTTCATAATTGAGAACTGGCTCTGGATTGAAGTAGATTTGGAACATTGATGCAAGCCCTACAACCTGCAAGTCCAATTTCAAGTCTTCAACGATGTCTTTCATATTGTCTCTCAAGAAGTCTCCTTTTCTTGCCAATTCACCATAGAATACATAATCCAATTTCTTTAATGTGGAAAGACCTGCTTGAACTGAAATTGGGTTTCCGCTAAAGGTTCCTGCCTGATAAACTTTACCGTTAGGCGCAATGAGTTCCATGATTTCCTTTTTACCTGCATAAGCACCAATTGGGAATCCTCCACCTAATATCTTAGCGAAAGTGACCAAATCAGGTTTGACTCCATAATACTCTTGAGCTCCACCACGGGAAACTCTGAAACCGGTAATCACTTCGTCAAATATCAATACAATATCATTTTCTTCAGTGATTTCCCTAAGGAATTTCAAGAATTTTACATTAGGTTCCACACATCCTATGTTTCCCATAACCGGCTCTACGATAATACAGGCGATGTTTTCTCCTTCCTCATCAATCAATTTGGTCAATGCATCAACATCATTGAATGGTACGGAAAGGGTGTTTTGGGTTGTTTCCACTGGAATTCCTGCGGAATCCGGAAGACATGCTGCACCGGAACCTGATTTTACAAGCACATAGTCATGAGCCCCATGATAAGATCCTTCAAACTTGACAATCTTATCCCTACCGGTAAACCCTCTTGCAAGTCTGATTGCAGCCATTGTAGCTTCAGTACCGGAGTTTACAAAACGAACCATCTCAGCACATGGAACCCTGTCAATTATTTCCTGAGCCAATTTAACCTCATTTTCAGTAGGAGCACCATAAGCGGTTCCCTTTTGCATCTGTGCAAAAACGTCATTCATGACATCGTCATCACTATGACCAAGCAAGATAGGACCATAAGCCAAACAGTGGTCAACATAATCATTGCCGTCAATGTCTTTGATGTGAGAACCTTTTGCTTCCTTTACAAAGAATGGATAAGGTTCAAAAGCACGTACTGGAGAGTTTACTCCTCCAGGAGTGATGGTTTTACTTATTTTAAATAATTCTTCGCTATTCATGATAATAATTCCTATAAGTTTAATTTAAATGAATAATTTTAATCATAAATCAATTATTATATAATATAGTTTATTTATCTTAATTAATAGGTATTTCTATTTTATAAAAAGTTTAATATGATAATTAAGCAGTTATTTCTATTTTATAAAAAGTTTAATAAGATAAACTATAAAAATCAATTCAAGAAATAAACAATCAACTAATTTTAAAGGATGATAGAATGGATTTATTGGATGTAATGCTTAAAAGAAGAAGTGTAAGAAAATATACTGATGAAGAGATCCCAAAAGAAAAGCTAAACAGGATATTGCAGGCAGGACTCCTTGCCCCAACAAGCAGAAACCTAAGGCCATGCAATTTTTTAGTTATTGAAAACAAGGAAACATTAAAGGAAATAAGCAAATCAAAAGCATTTGGAGCTTCATTTGTAAAGGATGCTAATAAGGCAATAGCTGTAATTGCAAACGGCGAGATTTCAGATACCTGGATAGAAGATTCCTCAATAGCTTTAGCATTCATGCATTTGATGGCAGCAGAACAGGATATTGGAAGCTGCTGGATCCAAATACATTTGAGAAAATCCAAATTAGGAAAATCAACAGAAGACCTTGTACGTGACATTTTAGGAATTGACGATTACTTTAGAATAGTTGGAATATTGGCTTTGGGAATAGAAGATGGGCATACGGAAGCTTACAGCCTTGATGATATCGATAAGGAAAAAGTCCATTATCTTCGTTAAATTGTTAAAAAAAGAGCAATAGTTATATTTTTTTATTTTTTAAAAAAATGATTTATGAATCTAATCCTAATGGATTAAGATTCAAATCATTCCCAATATCTACATTGCAGGATAAAATCCTGCAATCCCTAAGATAGATATTGTAAATCCATAAAAAAGGTTTGGATCAAAAAGTTTAATGAATAAACTTTTTAAACTCTACTAATGAGTATAAATGAAATAATATTTAAACTTTTTTAATATGTTTATAAATTGCAGGATGAGAACTTTACAAGCCAAAGGAAACTCAAGAACAACTTAGGGAGTTGTTTAAAAACAAAATCTTGCAATAATGTTTTTTCCTACAATTTAAAGGGCATTATGACCTCATAACAATTTGTATAAAATCATTATGATTATAAAGGCCATGCACCACAAATAAATGAGATACACAACCAGTGCCAACCAAATCTTTGATCGGACAGACATAATGACCCTCCTTTTTTAGGATTTGCCAGATAGAATTTTCTTCAAGAATATCCTGAACCAAATTCATAGCAATAAAGCAAAAATGCATAATATCACCTCCTGGACTTAAAGAGTTTACATTTAGGTATAAAAATATATAATTACTTTTATTTATAGTTTATTTTTAATATAAATCCTTAAAAATTCTTATTTAACCATAATATTGATTTAAAATCATTATAATATTATAACAATCTTGTTATAATATTGATTTAAATTTGTTAAAAAAAAGTAAAAATAGTTAAAAAAAAAAAAATTAAAAAAAAAAATTTAAGAGAAATTGCCCTTAAGAATCTAAAAAAAGTTATTGTTCAATGATCTGTTCATCAATAGCCATACCAAAATGTCTTGCGCTATCGTCAATAAATCCTTTGACTTTCATTCCAGGCTCTAGAACTGAAACGGAAATAGGTTCATTATTCACATCGACTAATCTTATGGTTTCTGCATTTTGAACCAATGCCCTTATTTTCATATCCTCATATTCCGCTTCAATCAAAAGAAGAGGCCTTTTTTCTATCTTGGATCTGCCTACAATAGACTTTTTGGTCTTTCCATCCTTATCAACAATCAATACCTCATCACCTGTTTCAAGTTCACTTAGGTATCTTGTCTTGTTGCCAGGAACCATAACATAAGCTTGTACAGGCCCTGCATTAACTCTAAATGGTCTTGATGCCACATATTCGCTTTCTAAGCTTTCGCTGTGAATGAAAAACATTGCTTTAGAGTAAGAGCCAATTAACATTCCTTCTCCAGGCTTCATCATGGTTGTTGTGTCAATGCATACTCTGTCTCCAGAGCCTACTGGCTCAACATTGGTGATTGTCAAGTCCTTTAAGGAATAGCTTTCTGTAGAAAGCTCATCAATCAAGTTGGCAATGTCTTTAATCTGTGCAAATTCCTGTGGCTCGAATATGACACCATCAGTGCCCACTTCCAAGGTTTCCATAGCCACTTTTGCATCATCAGCAGTCTTTACAGCAGCAATGATGTTAACATTTTCCTTTTGCAAATCTGCAATGATGTTTTCAAGGGGAATGATTGTCCAGTCAGTCGCTACAAGGATTATATAGTCAACAACTCTGCCTAATGTCACTGCCAATTGCTCATGCAACTTGTCGGTAATGACTATATAGGCACAGACAGTTTTTCCACTGTTTTTAGCTTCATTTGCTTTAGCCAAATCTGCTGATTCATTCAAGTTGTCCTTAAGCTCAAGAGTGCCGTCTCCTTCACCGTCAATTCCAACCAAATAAATGTCAGCATCCTCTTCATTTGAAATTATCTTGAAGTTTCCAACCTTTCTGATGTTTTCACTGTCTTCTGTATCAAGAACGTAATCTATTCCTGATTCAAGTGCGGTTGTGATTAATTCTTTCTTATCGTCCCAACTTGCCTTTGGGGACATAATCCAAGCGAATTTATTTGACAATTTTAATCTCCTTAAATTTTTCTTGTATTAATTATAGCATATATTATTTCTTGCATTAATTGTTAATAGATAAAAAATATCTTTATAAATATGATTTATTTAATCGAGGAATTTCAATGCTTCTTCAACATCCAAATCATTGTGAACTACTTCAGCAATAGCTCTTGTGATTTTTCCAGGGTTTTCAGCTTGGAAAAGGTTTCTTCCAAATGCTACACCTGCTCCTCCAACTTCAAGGGAATCCTTTACCATCTCTAAAAGTTCCCTGTCTGTTTCAACTTTAGGTCCTCCTGCAATGACTACAGGCACTAATGCTCCATCCACTACTTCCTTGAATGTGTCTGGATCACCGGTATAATTAGTTTTTACAATGTCTACACCAAGTTCAGAACCTACACGTGCTGCATGCTTTACCATTTCAACATCATGCTCGTTTTCCACTTTTTGACCTCTTGGGTACATCATTGCTAAAAGTGGAATTCCCCAGTAACTGCAGGTTTCAGAGATTTCACCAAGTTCCATAAGCATTTCAGGTTCGGTTTCAGAACCTATGTTCACATGCACGGACACTGCATCTGCACCTAATTGGATAGCCTTTTCAACACTGGTTACAGTTACCTTGTTGTTTGGGTCTGGGCTTAATGAGGTACTTGCAGACAAGTGTACAATAAGACCTATGTCCTTACCGTATCCTCTGTGTCCAAGTCCTACAATACCTTTGTGCATTAATATTGCGTTTGCTCCGCCTTGGGAGATGCTTTCAACGGTTTCATCCATGTTAATTATTCCTTTGATTGGACCGCTTGATACACCATGGTCCATAGGAGCAATTACGGTTCTTCCGGTTTTTCTATTGAAAATCCTTTCTAAACGAATTTTTTTTCCTATTTCAGTCATAAGATTAGTCTCCATAACTTTAAATAATAATTAAATAAATTTTAGGATAATGATTTATCTTTTGCTTTTTAAATTTATTAAAAAAAAATAAAGATGTGATAATCTTTTACTTTAAAAATAATTTAAAATATAAAGCTATGATAATCTTTCCATTTAATATATAATAAATTATAGTTTATATATTTTTGTTTAACAAAACTTCCTTATTGAAAAAATATGAAAATTTTCCAATAATAATGTACATATTTATACACTATTGTATTTTTTATTACATATATCTTAATATCTAAGTTCTATTATATAAATCTTTTTTTAAAATGATTCATGAACATTGTTTAATGCTGATTGATTAAAATTAATATAGTTTTAAAAGCAAATATTAAAATATGAATTTTTCTGAAATTGATTTAAAACAAACACACATTCGTTTAAGAACAGATTTGCCAAATCATAATCTGAATGAATATATCATTTACATCAGAAATGAATTGGAAAACTATCTCTTAAAGGATCAGGACTTCCTATTGGCACTTGAGCCTATAAAAAGAGATGGGAATTTGCCTTTGATTGTAAAAACAATGGTTGAATCCTCTAATATTGCTGATGTTGGACCTATGGCTTGTGTTGCAGGAACAATTTCTGAAATGTCTCTCGATTATTTGATTGCAAATGATTCAAGATATTCAATCATTGAAAATGGGGGAGACATTGCAATGATAAATGATGAAGAGGTCTTATGCGGCATCTATTCAAACAATGAAGTTTTAGGAAATGACATTGCATTTAAGATCAAGTCTCGAAAAAGGCCATTGGGAATCTGCACTTCCTCAGGAAAAATAGGACATTCCATAAGCTTTGGAACATCTGACAGCGTTACTGTGATTTCCAAATCAGCGTCAATTGCAGATGGGCTTGCAACTAGAATAGCTAATGAAATCAATGGAGAAAGCAGTGAAGACAAGGTGTCAAACGGTTTGGAATGTGGCGAAGATTACAAAGAGTTTTTTGAAGGGGCTTTAATCATTTCAGACAATCATGTCGGAACAATCGGCAAACTGCCGAAGATAGTTGAGACAAAAGAGTTTGATGTGAAAATCTAATAAATAATACAAGAATCAATAACAAAGAATAAGAATAATAGCAAATAAGAAGAATTAATAAAGAAAAATAAGAATCAAAGACGAATAACAATAATAAGAATAATAATGATAATTGAGAAGATAAGAAGAATAATTTTGTACAAAAATTTATCAAAAAAATCTCCAAAAACAGATGAAAAACAATACAATCCAAATATATAAATATCATAATGCTATAGTTATTATTTAAAACATTAATTTAAAAACAAATAAATGAGTGATATTTTGAAATCATTTGAATTTTTATCCAAAAAAAGAGAAGAAAAACCAAGGACCTGTGGATTGACAATGGTCTTGGATAAAGGATTAGGACTTGAAACTGCAAGCAGCCTAATGGACATTTCCGGCGAATATGTGGATTACCTGAAATTTGGATGGGGAACATCCATTGTACATGAACAAGATATAATCAGAGCAAAGGTAGAGATGTATAAGTCCCACCAGATAACCCCATATACTGGAGGAACATTATTTGAGCTTGCATATAAGAATGGGAGGCTCAATGAATTTTTCAATGAGGCGCATGAATTAGGCTTCCCTGCTATTGAGATATCAGACGGATCCACCATCATATCCCATGAAGACAAATTGGAATGCATTGAGCTTGCTTGCGATGACGGGTTTGAAGTCTTGTCTGAAGTGGGAAAAAAGGACCCTATTTTAGATAAGGAAATGTCACTCGATGATAGAATCAAAGCTATGAACGATGAACTAAATGCCGGTTCATCCCTGATAATTGTAGAGGCCCGTGAAGGGGGAAAGAACATTGGAATATTTGACAAATCAGGCAAGGCAAAGGAAGATGAGATAGATACTATTTTAAATAATGTTGATAATGAAAAAATTCTCTGGGAAGCTCCAAACAAGGACCAACAGGTATTTTTCATATTAAAACTTGGAAATGAAGTTAATTTGGGAAATATATCAAGCGACGATATAACTTCTCTTGAAACTTTAAGAAGAGGATTGAGAGGAGACACATTAGGGAAAATTTAAGGATGTGTTCAATTGACCAATAAAAGGAGCATTGCTGAAATAAACCAAAAGATTGAAGATGGCGAAGCTAAAATTTTCACTGCTGAAGAATTCAAAAAGCTCATTAAGGATGATGATGCACCGAGCTTTGATGAAGTTGATATTGTTACTTGCGGTACCTGTGGTGTAATGAGCGGAACCGCAGCTATTTTAAACTTTATAGTCTCTGAACCTGGAGAATTCATAAGGGCCAGCGAAGTTTACTTAAATGGAGTTCCGGCTTATGCAGGACCATGCCCAAATGAATGGCTCGGTTCAGTTGACGTGATACTTCATGGAACAGCCCATTCAATCTATGATGAAAGCTACGGCGGAGGATTCTTACTTAAGGACATTCTTGAAGGGAATGAAATTGATGTGAGAGTGGAAAGCGCTGATGGAAAAACAATAGAAAATAAGATAACCATGAAAGACATTACCAGAGCACAGATAATAGGCTCACGTATGTCATTTAAGAATTATACTGCATTCACAAATCCTAATGAGGAATCAGTCTCATCAATATTTGGAGCGATACCTCTTGAAGGAAACTTAAGGGGACTGACATTTTCAGGCTGTGGAGCATTGAATCCGCTTCAAAACGACTGTGCTCAAAATATTATTAAGGAAGGAACTAAAGTCCTTTTGAATGGAACCCAAGGTTACATATTAGGCAATGGAACAAGGTCAAGCCCTGAAAAGCCAAACTTGATGTTATCGGCAGATATTACTAAAATGGATCCATACTATATGGGAGGATTTAAGACAGGACAAGGCGGAGAGGTTTATGATACTGTGGCAATACCAATCCCTGTATTGACTGAAGAGATTTATAATAACTTACTTATAATGGATGAAGATGTTAAGATTCCAGTGGCAGACATAAGAGGACGCCATTTGCCTTTGGATGAAACAGATTATGGCAAATTATGGGCAGAAAATGATTTGAGACCAAAATATGATAGCGACAAATGTTTAAAATGTGATTCATGCATTGTAGAGGAAATATGCCCTACAAATGCATTTGCAAGTGAAAGAATTGACTTCACATATTGTTTTGGTTGTGGAATGTGTGCAAATTACTGTCCTAACAATGCATTTGACATGAATACCGGTGATGTTGATTTGAAAATCAATGGAAATGAAGTTAACATTCCAATCATTTGCAGACAATCAGATAGATTAAGAGCAAACAAATTATCAATGAAATTAAAAGAAATGATAGAAAATAAAGAGTTTAAATTAGATTAAGAGCAATGACTATCAAAAATAAAGAAAATAATAGAAAAATAAAGAGTTTAAATTAGATTAAAAGAGATAAACTATCAAAAATAAAGAAGATGATAGAAAATAATAGTTATTTATAGTAGGTGTAAATTTGTCCAATCATCAAAAGATTACTGATTCACCCATAGACTTTGCAGAACAAGTCATTGATGATGTAAAAAATTCAAAGGAAGATGGGGTTTTGAAATGTGTGCAATGTGGAATGTGCACTTCAACCTGTCCTGCAGCACGCCATAGCGAATATAATCCTCGAGACATTATGGAAAGAGTCTTGGAAGGAGACTTGACAATCCTGGAAGAGGATTGGATATGGAACTGTTTCTACTGCTATACATGCCATAGCGTATGCCCTGTTGGAAACAGCGTATGTGAAGTGAATCAAATATTAAAGCAATTTGCAATAAAGAATGAAATGGCTTATGACAAGCTTTACGAATATATGGGATTTGCAGATTCCTATTTTACAGCAGCAATTGGAGCAATTCCAGAAATATTCTTTGATGACATAGACCGTGACGTTCCAGGATGGTGGGATTTCAGACAGCACTTGGATGAAATCAGAAATGAATTGGAGCTTGATCCTCCATTGATTCCTCCAAAAGAGGTTATTGATGAAGTAAGCAAGATCTTGACAATAACCGGTTTTAAGGATAAGATTGAAAAGATAAGGGAAAGCCAAGAGGAAGAAATATCACTCATTCATGAAAAGAACATTCAAGTATCAAGAATCATGCAGGAGGAAGAAGAATGAAATCCATTCCCGATAAAAACATTCTGCTCTTTAGAAGCTGTCTTGTTAGCGTTGAATATCCTGGTGTTGAAGCTTCAACAAAGTTTGTATTTGATAAATTAGGCATTGGCTATAAGATATCCGAAAAGCAAACCTGCTGCACTGGTCTCGGATATTATTCAGATGTCTTTGACCAAATCGACACAACAGCAATTGGAGCACGGAATTTCAAGATAGCCAAGGAACTTGATTGCCCAAACCTTGTGATGATGTGTGCAACATGCTATGCAATAAATAAGAAATCAGTTAAATTGCTCAATAAAAAGGATGATTTGAGAGAACATATAAACAGATTATTTGATGAAAACGGCTTATCACACTTAAAATATGAAAAGGATGACTTGAAGCCAACAGAAAACATTTTCCATGTTATAGACATTTTATATGGCAAGAAAGATGAGATGAAAAACCATATCAAATATGATTTAAGTGATTACACAATAGCAACCCATCATGGATGCCATTACTGCAAGGTCCACTATGAGGATACAATCGGCGGCGTAAGGGATCCGAACATCATGGATGAAATAATAGAAGAGTGCGGATGCAAAACAATTGGATGGTATGACCACAAGCGTGCAACCTGCGGTACAGGATTTAGACAAAGATATTCCAATCCAGAATTGTCATTTACAGCCACTGCAGATAAGATGAATGCAATTGAAGATGAGGATGTGGACATTCTAGTCCATTTATGTCCAAATTGCCATATTCAATTTGACAGATATCAGGACTTGATATCCAAGCGTGAAGGCAGAAAGTTCAAGGCGATTCATTTGAATATAGCCCAGTTCATTGCACTTGCAATGGGAGGGGATTTCGATAAGGTAATAGGAGCAAAAGCCCATACAGTTCCAATTGATTCAATTATTACAGAGTTGAAGGAGGTTTCTAAATGAGGGAAGAATTGAAAGTTGGCGTATTCTTATGTGAATGCGGAGGAAATATAGCGGATATTGTAGATTTGGATAAGGTTCGAAGCGAGCTTGATGTTGAATTCATTGGCCAGTTTGAGAACTTATGTTCTCTCAATGGACGAAAACTGATTAGAGATGCAATATTTGAGCATGACCTTGACCGTGTTGTGATTGCAGCATGCTCCCCAATAAGCCATGAAAAAACATTTCAGGATTATGTGAAACCTCTAAACCCTTACTTAATGGACATGGCAAACATCCGTGAACAGTGCTCTTGGGTACACTCAGATAAGGAGAAAGCAACCCAAAAGGCCCTCACTCTCATCAATGCATCAATCGAAAAGCTGAAGCAATCAGAAGCTGTTGACCCTATTTACTGCCAAACCCCAAATGAAGTTGCAATAATCGGTGGGGGAATAGCTGGAATGAATGCAGCATTATCCCTTGCAAAGCAAGGAATCAAGGTAACAATAATAGAGCAGTCCCCTTCAATCGGAGGCCATATGGCAAAGATCGGTAAGGTCTTCTCACCAGTCAAGATTGCAGAAGAATGTGGGATGTGCCTTTTAAACCCAATATTGAATGAGATTGTATGGCATGACAATATTGAAATAATGACCAATGCAAGAGTGATTGAAGCTGAAAGAAGAGCGGGAACCTATAATTTAATCATTGAACAATGTCCAAGATATGTTGACACTGAAAAATGCATTGCATGCGGCAAATGCAGTGAAGCCTGTGAAGTTGAAGTTCCAAATGACTGGAACGATAACCTCTCCATGAGAAAGGCAATTTACAGGCCATTCGGACAATCCTACCCAGAAGCCTATGTAATTGATATGGACAACTGTGAAAAATGTGGAAAATGTGTCAAGGCATGCAATATGAAGGCAATAAAGCTTAGGGGAAAAAGTGAAAGAAGCCTTCTCCAAGTGGGTTCAATCATCGTTGCAACAGGCCATAAGCTCTTTGACATGTCAAAAAGACCGGAATATGGGTACGACCGTTATGATGATGTTATAACCCAGTCCGAATTGGGACGTATCACTGGAGTGAACGGGCCTACAAAGGGCAAGCTACTAAAAGCCAATGGAGAAGTTCCTAAACGTGTAGTGATGATCCAATGTGTTGGTTCAAGGGATGAAAAGCCTGATGGACACAAATACTGCTCAAAGATTTGCTGTACAGTAGCCCTTAAGAATGCAAACATCATCAAGCATAAATACCCCGACACTGATGTATTGATATGTTATACTGATGTCAGAACCCCTGGAATGTTTGAAAAGTACTACAAGCACACTCAGGAAAATCAAGTTCGCTTCCTGAGAGGTCGACCTGGAGAGGTAGTCAAGAAAGGAGATAACTTCATAGTAAGAACAGAGGATACCTTGAAAGGAGAATTCATTGAAATTGAAGCGGACATGGTTGTTCTTTCAACAGCAATGGAGCCATCCGACGGCACTCGTGAAATCGCTGAAATCTTAAATATAGGAACAACAGAAGACGGTTTCATCAAGGAATCACATCCAAAAATCAAGCCTGTGGCTACTGATGTTCAGGGAATATTCGTATGTGGAACAGCACACGATCCAAAAGACATCACCGATTCAATCATGCAGGCAACAGCAGCAGCTGCAAAAGTTGCTGAATACAACTATGGAAAGGTTGAAATCGAGCCATTCATTGCAGAAATAGATAACGAAAGCTGCATACTTTGTGGAGAATGCATCTCAAGATGCAAATACAAATCAATGACCATACAGCAGGATGAAATCTATATAGATCCAATGAGCTGTACAGGATGTGGTAAATGTCTTACCGGATGTAATCAAAGGGCAATTACAGTAAACGGTAACATTGATGAGAAAATCACATCCACAATCAAAGGAGTATTGTCTAAAAAGCAAGAAGGCCAACGCATGATTTTAGTATTCTTGGATAACATTGGATACACTGCTGCAGACAATATTGGAGTAAATAAACTATCTTATCCTGAGTCAATACACATCATTAAGGTTATTTCAGTAAATAGAGTTCGTCCAAGACATATCAGATATGCACTGGACCATGGTGCTGATGGAGTCTTCATTGGTGAATTCCCTGGAGACCTGATGTATGATGAGGTTGAGCGAAAAATCCAAAGAGTGAAAGATAGAATCCTTGAAATGGATGAAGATCCTGAAAGATTGATGTTTTCAAAAGTGTATATCCCATACTTTTCAGGACTTGCTCGCAAATTCATAGATTTTGATAAAAAAATTGCACAGCTGGATGAAGGGAAATAAGAATCTTTTGATTATAAAAGATTAAATAATCCCAATATTATTTTTTTTATTTGAAACTGTGCTTTTAATTATTTTTTTAAAGAAAAAGGAGTGCAAAAATCTCTTTTTTCTTATTTATCTTATTTTTATAATTATTAATATTTCAAATTATCTAATTTGTCTAATAATTTAATTTTTCTGCAATAATTAATTTTTCAAATTATTAAATTTGTCTAATTACTTAATTTTTCTGCAATAATTATTTTTTCTAATTTTCATTAAATAATGCCATAAATCTATCTCTAATTGTAACTGGGTCCAAATCGATTATTGGAGCTTTAGAATTGCCGGCTTCAGTTTCATAGACTACAAAACTAGCATCATCACTTTTAATTAATTCCTTTAAATTGATGTCTTCAAAGTGATAACTGTTTTTAAATCCAACTCCTTTAGCAATATCAACCAAATCGACCTTTTGAGCATAAGTGTCCTGATTTCCAGTAGAACCATATGCTCCATTGTCTATTACAATCCAAGTAAAGTTAGAAGGATTATTTGCAAATACTGTAACAAGAGAACCCATATTCATCAAGAGTGAACCGTCTCCATCAATTACAACTATATCCCTTTCAGGTTGTGCCAGCGCCAAACCAAGGCCGATTGATGATGCAAGACCCATTGATCCAATCATATAAAAGTTTTCTTCCCTATCTTCAATATCATACAATTCCCTTGATGGAAATCCTATATTACAGATGATAAGCTCATCATCAATGCATTTCATTATATCTTCAATAGCTTCTCTTCTTGCCATATTATCACCAATATTTAATCTCCAATAAAACGCTCACAGGCTTTCCTTCTTGAAGAGACAAATCCCATGCCTCTTTTATATTTTCATAGGCTTCCTCAGGTTTTTCCGGCTTGAAATATTTAAAGTCCATTGCCTCTAAAATCCTTGGAGTGGACTCTCCCATAGGAACCTGTCCGCAAATGCCTTCCCCTTCAGTTCCCCTATGGCTCATTATCATAAGCAAAGGCATTTCATACAATTGAGTAAGTGATTTCAAAGCATTTATTGAGTTTCCAAGTCCTGAATTCTGCATCAATATTGCCACTTTCTTTCCTCCAAGATAAGCCCCAGCACACAATCCTATTCCCTCTTCCTCTCGTGTGACCGGAACATGTATGATTTCATCATCTTCATCAATCATACCCAATATCTTTGATAGATTTACACATGGAACGCTTACGATAAAATCGATTCCAACACATTTAAGCCCATCATAAACGGCTTTGCTACTGTCCATAATATCACATCATTATTTTAATATTTTTAATAAATTATATTCGATAACAAATATCTTTAAATTTCATTAGATATTCATAAAATATTTTCGTTACAAATAATTTTAATTTTTATTATATTTTCCTAATTTATTTTCGATTACACTTATGTTTAACTTTTATTATATAAATCTTTTTAAATTTAAAAAAAAACACGACTTATATTCATTTGAAAAATGGAAATCTGGCCATTTCAGTTATTTTTAAATAATTGTATCAATAAAAATGAAAGTGATGACAAAGAAAATCAAATCCGAATTTTATGATTACAACCGTTTAGGAGACCTCCTATTTATTTTTCATAAGAATCATAAAATCTATTTAAACAATGCTTTAGCAGAATATGATTTAAATTTAATTCAGGTATTATGTATGCTTAGAATATGCAATGAAGAAGAGCTGAATCACAGCTATTTAAATCAAAAGGACTTGTCCGATAGTTTATACATAACAAAAGGAGCTATCACTAAAGCAATTAAAAAACTGGAGTCCAATGGGATCATTATCAGAGAACAATCCCAAGAAGATAAAAGAAACAATATATTAAAATTGTCAAAAAAGGGGAGAGACTTAATTCCAATCATTGAAGAGATGAATAAAAATTGGGAAGAGCAAATGGGATTAGACAAACTGGATTCCGAATTCTTTATAAAGTTGATTGAATTATCCCATAAATCAGCTAAATTAAATGGATATGAATAGAAAGAGATGAATTAAAAAAACTTTTCACTTTAAAGCTTACCCTAAAAAAATAAACAAAATAGCTTACCCAAAATCATATCCCAAAAAAATAAACAAAATAGCTAACTTTAAATGTTACCCTTATTAGCCATATCTTTATAAATCAAATCAATTTCCTCATTTTTTCCTAATTTTCTAAGCAACTCCATTTTTTTAAGAAAATTTTCTTCACTTGGTATCATGTTAATCAGTTCATCACAGGCCATCAATGCCTCCTCATAGCTTCCAATCTCTTCCAAGATTTCTATTTTTTTCTCAATGCACCTTTCCGGATTGTATTTTAATAAATGTCTGAATTCACTGTCAATGCCTTTTAAATCATAATGCAAATTGCTTTTACAAAATTCTATGACTTCATCCAGACAACCTAAAGCCTCATTATATGCATTTAAATGGTAAAAACAGTTAGCCATATTCTTAAGAATAAAAAAATCATCAGGATTAAGATCTTTAGCATTATTGTAATAGCAAATCGCCTCTTCATATTTTCCAAGCTTTTCCAGATCCCGACCCTTTTCCTTATAATTTACAGATTTCTCAGACTTTTTCTGAATATATTCTTCTTTTTCCACTAATTTTACCCTGCATTTAGGACATGCCTTCCGAACGAAATATTCATGTTCACAAATCGGGCATATTTTAGGTTCCGGTCTTTTTGTGCCACAATGAGGACAGAACTTATATGAGTTTAAATATCTCCTATTGCAATTTGGACATTTCATGTTTTTCCCTCCCTTTCAAGCAAATAGTATATATTCTTCACTGTATTATGCGGAGATAAAAAAATTTCAATCATTTGACAAAACATATGAAAAATTTTAAATAATCATATTGATAAAATAGTATACAAGTAAACTATATTTTTATTTTATTTTATTGAATTATCATATAAAAATGTTTCTAAAAAAATATAGTTTAAAAATATAGTTTATAACATTTGGTGATTAAAATGGATATTAAAAAACTTGTAGTAGCTGGCGGAGGAGTATTAGGCAGTCAAATCGCTTATCAATCTGCATACTGCGGATTTGATGTGACAGTTTGGCTAAGAAGCGAAGGTTCAATTGAAAGGGCAAAGCCTAAATTTGAAAGATTGCTTAACATCTACCTCAATACCCTTGAAGCTATGAAAACCGATAAAGCTGCATACTGCAGAGGATTAAGCAAGAAAACAGATTTGACAGATGAAGAAATCGATGCATTGAAAGAGCAAGCCCAAAAGGCATTTGACAGCTTGACCTTAACAACAAGCTATGAAGAG
>Ga0256407_10004576_pt1 | contig 22960 bp, 17 predicted proteins | sample RumenRJG_04DNA_FD_193489 | JGI IMG/M metagenome (GOLD analysis project Ga0256407, IMG submission 193489) | Bovine rumen microbial communities from Lethbridge, Alberta, Canada - RJG_04 | ecosystem: Host-associated > Mammals > Digestive system > Stomach > Rumen | place: Canada: Alberta... | reverse complement strand
ATGATTGGTGCCTTGGGTATCGTCCTTCTGGTAGGTATCGTCGTCAAGAATGGTATCGTCCTCGTGGACTATATCAACCTCATGCGAGAGCGTGGACACGAGCTCAACGAGGCCATCACGATGTCTGGACGCTCACGTATCCGACCGATCCTCATGACAGCGTTTACCACCATCCTCGGTATGGTTCCTATGGCGGTGTCTAACGGTGAAGGTGCGGAGATGTGGCAGCCGCTCGGTATCGTCGTCATCGGCGGTCTGACCGTCTCTACTTTCCTGACGTTGTTTGTCGTCCCCGTTCTCTATGGTGTGATGTCCCGTCATGGCGACCGCGATAAACAGGAAGCCCTCCGTAAGAAATTTATCTTTATGGATATCAAGGTCAAAGACCGTCCTTCGGACTCAAAGTAGAAAGACCGCTAACGCTCAAAGTAGAAAGACAAAAATGGTACACAACTTCAGAGAACTAATTGTGTGGAAGAAGTCTATTGAGTTATCCAAGAGGGTATATCAATTGACTAAAACTTTCCCCTCGAACGAATTATATGCGTTAACATCTCAAATGCAACGCGCCGCGGTCTCTATATCTGCAAATATAGCAGAAGGAGCCGGTAGGGTAACGGATAAAGATTTTGCGCATTTTTTAAGTATAGCTTTAGGTTCTGCGTATGAGTTGGAAACAGAATTAGTACTTGCACAAAACTTTGGGTATTTAGATGAAGCGGTATGTGCAGAAGTGAATTCTCTGATTGTAGAGGTTCAGAAAATGCTCTGTAATTTAATGAATAAAATAAATAAGGTTTAACTGAAAGAAGAAAGACAGCTCACGCTCAAACAAAAAAGAGTCTTTGAGGTCACGTAGTGACTGGTCTTTCGACTTTCGACTTTCGACTATTTCTTATGAAAAGCGTAATGATTATTTTCAACCAGGCAAACACTGGTCGTGTAGAATATATGTTAGATGTGCTGGGCATCAAGGGCTTTACGTTCTTTGAGCAGGTACAGGGTCGTGGTACTAACGGTGGGGAACCCCGCCGTGGTACCCACGCATGGCCCGAGATGAACTCTGCGGTGATAACGGTGGTGGAGGATGAGCAGGTTCCCGTTTTGCTAGAGTCTGTAAAAAAACTCGACCTCTGGAATCCGGAGGTCGGTGTTCGTGCCTTTGTTTGGGCCGTTGAAGCAACTGTATAGGCGATTGAATCGCTCTTATCCGAGGTACGTCCGTAAGATGTGACTCCGTTGACCGGTGTCCAGCTTATGGATGGCCTTTTCTTTTATCTGGCGGACACGCTCACGCGTCAGGTGAAGTTCATCGCCAATCTCCTCTAAGGTCTTCTCTGGCGTTCCGATACCAAAGAACTTACGTAGAATATCTGCCTCACGCGGCGTCAGAGTAGCTAAAGCGCGATTGATTTCCGTCGATAGCGATTCGTTAATCAGACCTCTATCGGCATTGGGGGAATCTTCATTCACCATTACGTCAATCAGACTGTTATCTTCACCTTCTACGAACGGCGCATCCACACTCACGTGACGACCCGACATCTTCAGTGTATCGGCGATTTTATCTACCGGAATATCCAGCATCTCGGCGAGCTCTTCTGCGCTCGGCTTGCGCTCGTGTTCCTGCTCAAAACGCTGAAAGGCTTTGTTGATTTTATTCATCGAACCTACTTGGTTCAATGGCAAACGAACAATACGACTCTGCTCCGCCAAAGCTTGCAGAATGGACTGACGAATCCACCATACTGCGTACGAGATAAACTTGAAACCACGGGTCTCATCGAATTTCTCGGCAGCCTTAATCAAACCTAAGTTACCTTCGTTGATCAAGTCCGGCAGACTCAATCCTTGATTTTGGTACTGCTTGGCTACGGATACAACAAATCGTAAGTTGCTTTTGGTTAATTTTTCCAAAGCGGCGCGGTCTCCATTGCGGATTCGCCCCGCCAACTCTACTTCTTCTTCCACCGAAATAAGCTCCTCCCGACCAATCTCTTGCAGATACTTGTCCAGACTCGCTGACTCACGGTTGGTAATTGATTTTGTAATTTTTAATTGACGCATTCCAATAAACAGAATAATGTACAAATATATGGGCTTAGGCCCTGGTCGGGATTTCTTCGTAATCCCTTTGCAGCTTGCAAAGCAATCTGCACATCCGTTCATCCCGTTTTGTTTTACAAGTAAACTTGACAACAAATCGCGCTGAACGTCTGTGATCCGGTCGGGATTCGAACCCGAGACCCACAGCTTAGAAGGCTGTTGCTCTATCCAGCTGAGCTACCGGACCGCACGCAAAAAGCGTGCAAAGGTACTGCTTTTTTTTTATATATGCAAATTTTTGCACATTTTTTTACAAAAGAGTATCAAAAAGTTGTGCCAAATCTTGTTTTCGGCATGCTCCAACATGGCGATTTACCAGTTCACCATTCTGGAAGAACAGCATTGTCGGGATGTTCATGATACCGTACTCTTCGCAGGTATCCGGGTTGTCATCCACATTCAGTTTGCCAACAACCACTTTGCCTTCGTACTCATTGGACAACTCTTCCAAAATAGGAAGCATCATTTTACATGGACCGCACCATCCGGCCCAGAAATCTACCACTACGGGTTTGCCTGACGCAATCACATCCTTGATGTTAGCGTCTGTAATTTCTACTGTCATACTTGTTGTTTTATGTTTTTTATTGTGATTCGTTTTTGATTGGGTTTGCGTAGCAGAATCTCGGTCAGCGAATCTTCGAGATATGTCTGTACAGCCCTTTTTACAGGTCGTGCTCCGTTCTTCGTATCGAAACTCTTATCCACCAACTGACCGATTACTTCCGGCGTGACACTTAGTTGATGTCCTTGTGTCTTGAGGCGTTGTTGGAGAAGACTTATCTCGATGCGAACAATTTGTCCGATAGTGTCGCGGCTCAGCGGCTCGAAGGTAACTACATTGTCAATACGATTAACAAACTCCGGCGGGAATTGTTTTTGCAGCGCTTTGAGCAGCATCTTATTAGTCTCTTTCTGACTCATCTCCCCGGAATTGAATCCCACTCCTCCTCCAAATTCCTGCAACTGCCGCGTACCGACGTTACTGGTCAGCACGATGATCGTATTACGAAAATCAACGATGTGTCCCTGACGGTCGGTCAGACGACCTTCATCCAGCACTTGTAACAGAATATTGAAGATGTCCGGGTGGGCTTTCTCAATCTCGTCAAATAGCACAATCGAGTAGGGCTTGCGTCGCACGGCTTCTGTCAGTTTACCCCCGTCCTCATGCGCTACGTATCCCGGAGGAGCACCTACCAGCAGACTCACGGTGTGTTTCTCCATATACTCCGACATGTCGAATCGTATCAAGGCATCCTTTGACCCGAATAGCTCTTCTGCCAGGCATTGCGCCAGATAAGTTTTGCCGACCCCGGTTTGTCCCAGGAAAAAGAATGTGCCGATGGGACGTTTGGGATCTCGTAGACCCAGACGACTCCGTTGGATCGCTTTGACGACTGTATCAACTGCTTTATCCTGACCGATGATTCGGCGTCTAAGCACATCCCCCATCGTGCGCAAGCGCTCGTTTTCTGCAGTCGCAACGCGTTGAACGGGTACGCCGCTCATCATACTGACTACCCCTGCTACATCTTCCGGTGTGACGATATAGGTGGACTGCTCGTTCTTCATCTGCAACTTGGCATGACTGCGAGCCCCTACTTCATCCATCACGTCGATCGCTTTGTCGGGGAAAGCGCGGTCGGTCAGGTAACGCTCGCTCAGACCCACACATGCTTTGAGCACCTCGCGGGTGTAGATCACATGGTGATAATCGGCATAATGGTCACTCAGTTTGGTGAGAATAGTATAGGTCTCGTCTCCTGTGGTAGGACGGACAATTACTTTTTGAAAACGACGTTCCAGTGCACCGTCTTTCTCAATGGATTTGGCGTACTCAGCGGTAGTGGTGGCTCCGATACATTGTACCTCGCCGCGTGCCAGAGCCGGTTTGAGGATGTTGGCGGCATCTAATGAACCGGAGGCATTCCCGGCACCGATAATCGTATGTATCTCATCGATAAAGAGAATGATCTCGGGGTGCTCGCGTAATTCCGTAATGATATTCTTCATCCGCTCTTCAAACTGACCGCGGTAGGTCGTTCCCGCTACCATGGAGGCTAAATCCAATGTCACGATACGTTTATTACTCAGAGTTCCGGCCTGCTCACTTTTGATGCGCAATGCCAAACCTTCTACAATGGCTGATTTGCCTACACCCGGTTCTCCGATCAGGATAGGGTTGTTCTTCTTGCGCCGACTGAGAATCTGAACTACGCGTTCTATCTCCATTTCACGACCTACTACCGGATCCAGTTGTCCGGATTCAGCTAATTGGGTGAGGTCGCGACCGTATTTATCCAATGCGTTCGTAGCGCTTTTCTTTCCTTTTGTTTGTGGCTGTTCCGGTTGCCATGGACCTTCATTAAGGTCTCCCATCTGCTGGGCATTGTTAGTGGGGACTTCGCCGCTGTAATGTGGTTGACCATATATATTGACCAACTGATCATAGCTGATACCCCACGCTTCCTCCAGATACGATGCTACAGGATTGATTCCTTCGCGCATAATAGCCAGCAATAAATGTGCCGTGCTGACAGCTTCGGAATGATATTCCCTGCTGATACCTTCAGCGATCCGCAATATGCGATCCGCATTGCCTGTGCGGCCTTCAGTCTTAATGGCATTGTTGGATAACTGCTGTAATTGCTGTTCGAAATATGCTTTTCCTTCCTCTGGCTTGAAATTTGCTTGGAGCAATAAATCATACGCAGAGCATTCTACCAGCCGCAAAATAGCCAGCATGAAATGTGCGGTATCTGCCTTTCCGCTCTGTAACCGCTCTGCCTCCTCTTGAGCATATACGATAATCCGATTTAAATTCTGTGTTACTATCATTGTCTATTATTATTTCTCAATTATAAAAATGCCATGCTACACCAGCTCGGATCACATCGCGGTTGGTGGGATAATTAGGCATGGCTAAATAGTTAATATTATTCTTCATAAACAAATGGTTAAGGTGTTGGTATTGTACGAAAAAGCGCAAACGAATAGAACGTACATAGAAACTGGCATATACGCTCATCCATGGATAGTTTCCTATGCTCGTTTGCTGTTGGGTGGCAAATAAACCGGTTGCCCCACATAGTACGGGGGATTTGTATCGGGTAAAATAGCGCAAGTCCACCCCAATCTGTGCATCCATGGCACGGCGAAACCATGAGCCATGGTAATAAAGCCTGTTTTGCAGCGTTACTAACGGAACCGGTAGAACGCTGTCATTGGTAGTGTGTTGGATAATAACGCGATTCTCCAGATTAATCCAAGGAGTGGTGATATCCAAACCTATATCTCCGGTCATGATTTGGACACTTCCGTTATACTGGTGTGGCATCCAATCCGATGCCGTAACAAAAATGGGATTCGTACGGTTCTCAAAACTGAAGTCAATAGAAGGTGTGACCCATTTGGTGGGATAGGAAATAGTAGCTCCGCCTAATATCCGATAAGTGAACCCGAAATGATTATCCCATCTCAAGTGGTTGGAGCTGTAGTGTTGTAAGTAAGGGCTGGGAGTGATACTCTTGATGAACGCCCGTGCGTTGATATGCATTGTGTTGCCGCCGACGTTGAACTTGGTCTCTAAATCTCCATGTACGTCAAACTCTCCGATTTTATATCCCAACAGACACACTTTGCCTTCCACCATATATAGTATATGTGCTCCGCTGCGTTTATGGATAGAACCACCCACGTACGTATTGTTCATCCATCGGTAGTCATGAATACTGTCGTAACGGACACTGTCGTATAAAATACGCTGACATTCGTTCATGGCAAATACGGTAGCGCCGAATTTCAATTTTGTGTTGTACGCTTCGCAGAATGTCACAGCTATCGTGTTCCTAATCGTCAGTACATCCGTTGTGTCCGCTGTCTCCGGAACGTTGAAATAAGTAGTGTCGTAAAATCCCTGATTAGGATTTTTCTCTATATAACGTCTATAAGAATCATTGGTCTCGAAAATATGAGAAAAAGTCATCAGCGGTATTTGTTCTGTCCGGATAGTGTCCCGCTTGATCTTTTTCCCGTCTTCAACGACCTCTATCGAGTCGTGGTATTCCCGCTCTTTGGTCAATGAGTATTGGTTGTGCAGATAGCCGCTTAAAAAACGATATCCTACCATTCCTCCGTCCGATAGCCTTGTGGGCAAATCATTGGTTCCTAATTTGCCGCGTAAATCTTCTATATCCACTAATCCTCCGTTATCGAATGAACTGAGTTGGCTCCAACTGAAAGCGCCATGCATACTGTAGTTTTCACCGGTATAACTACCCCATATTGAGCCCCGGAATAACTTACCGGCTGTGTTGGCGTAACGACCAATCGATTTCAGATATTCCATGTCTAAACCTAAATTCGTTCGTTTGCCGATGTTACCGGTGAAAAGTACGCTGATATCACTCTCCGAAGAGAACCCTCTCTTATAGGCAATTGCGGAATAAGGGGTGGTAGTGTTGAAAAAACGTTGTTGCTGCGCAGTGACTACATAGGGTGCCAAACTCCATGCAAATGGATCATCTATCGTCTCCAACCGCTCTTGCACAATGCGTGACTCAATCGGCGAAACCAATACGTTCCCGTTCATCGCGCTGTTTGTGGAATAGCGATGTTGTATATCAATGTCAAAATAATTAAGCATTGTGGTGTCCTTGAACGGAATAGTATCAGCAATCGCACTGTAATTCGGCATCCTCCATGTGCGCACAACGGTTCGTGTACGCGGCGGTTTGGCAGCGACCACAAGGGTCGCTGCCAACAGCACTAATACTATGAAAAATCGTTTGTACAAAATAGTGTATCCTCCTCCCCCTCCCCTTGTGGGGAGGGCGGGGTGGGGTTCTTATTTCTTCTTCTTCAGCTTGGCTTGAAGCGCTTGAATCTCTTCCTCTTGATTGCGGATGGTCTTGAGCAACTCGTTCAACTCTTCATTCTCAATCGTCGTCGGATACTGCTCTTCTACAGTCTGCAAGAAATCAGACAGCACGTTCATATAATTGATGAACGCATCGTATGCCGATTCATACTGCGTCTCGCCTTGATCAATATGATTCATGTAGTGCAGGTAGTTCACGTCTTGCAGTCGCAACCAATTGGTCTTTAGCGCCTTGTCTTGACATAGATGAACGCGCTCCGCTACAGCAAACAACTTATGAATAGCCTCCTGCTGCAAATCATTGCCTGCATAGATACTCAGGTCTTTCGCCTCACCGCTCCAAGTCAGCGGATAGGGGCTGGACAGTACGTCGTTGGCTGCCAGTTTCTTTGCTGCCTCTGCTGGAGTCATAAAGCCGATCTCACGCTCCAACGCATAGTATGGAAGCGCTTTCAGGAAATCGAAAATACCTGTTCCGGCATTCTGACGAACACCGAAAGTCTCTGCACCAACCCAAATGTTGATGATCTCGTCCTCTTCCGGTAACGCTTGTAACTGATTGGCATATTTCTCTGCATCTATCGGGAAATTAGCCCATCCCGGATCGGAGAAATGGAAGCTTAACTCATCGCTCAGGTTTGTGTTGCGCAGCAGTACTTTCATCTTCGGTGCGCCTGCTGACTGATAGAGATGGTTAGGGCTCTTCCAACTGATGACATGTTTTGCACCCTCGGTCATAATAGTTTTGTAGCCCATCTTGTTCAGATTATAAGCCAACTCGTCGGTGTATAGTAACTCGGTGTTCCATACCGTTTGTGCTTTTACGCCCAGGATGGACTCCAACAACGCAGCCTGTTTCTTGAACTGCTCTTTCATCTCGCTCTCGTTGTATTCGGAGGCCAAAGAATAACTATACGGTGTAGCCAAGAACTCAACGCATTTGCTGGCAGCCAACTCCTTGAGAATATCAATCATCTCCGGGTTGAACTGCTCGAACATCTCAATCATCGTACCGCTGACGCTCAGCGCGCAGTGGAACTTACCCTTACTCAGACTGATCATGTCCTTCAAGGTGTTACATAGCGGCAGGTAAGACGTGTTCACGAGCCAGTTTACATGTTCCTCTGTCGCCATATCATCGTAGTAGTAGTGATCATGGCCGATCTCAAAGAAACGATAGCGCTTCAGACGGTAAGGACTGTGCATCTGGAAGCAAAAACATATATTTTTCATAATTCTATAAATTACTAAATGATTAAATAACTAAATAAATGACCAAATGGTAAATGTCCAAATGGTAAATTACAATGTATGATTGATCACACCGTCGTAGATCGCGCGCACTTTCAGTCCTGCATCAGACCACTTGATGTTGTTGACCTCTGCCATACCGAGTTCGTGCAGGCTCTTGTACATCGCAGGATATTTGACGATCGCGTAAATAGCGTCCGCCATCGCATCGATGTCCCAGTAATCGGTCTTGATAGCATGTTGTAGGATTTCTGCACAGCCTGACTGATGACTGATGATTGACGGGCAACCCACTTGCATAGCCTCCAAGGGGCTGATACCGAACGGCTCACTTACAGACGGCATGATATACACGTCGCTCATAGCGAGCATTTCTTGTACCTGCTTGCCGCGCATAAAGCCCGGGAAGTGGAACTTGTCCGCGATACCGCGTTTAGCCACCAGATCAATCATCTCTGTCATCTTGTCGCCGCTTCCGGCCATCACGAAACGAACTCCGTCCGTCTTGCTCAGCACGCGCGCTGCGGCTTCCACAAAGTACTCCGGTCCTTTCTGCATCGTAATGCGGCCGAGGAATGTAACCAACTTGTCCTTCCTTTCCGGTTTCTTGAACTCCTCTGGATGAGCTAACGGCTCTACGGCATTGTGTACCGTACTTACCTTACGCGGATCAATGCCGTATTTCTCGATCACCGTCCGGCGTGTCAGGTTACTAACGCACATGATATGATCTGCGGCATCCATGCCTCGTTTCTCAATCGCATAAACGGTTGGGTTCACATTACCGCGACTGCGGTCAAAATCCGTCGCATGAACGTGGATTACCAACGGCTTGCCGCTGATCTGTTTGGCAAATACACCTGCCGGATAGGTCAACCAATCGTGGCTGTGGATAATATCAAAATCCAAACTGTGAGCCAACACGCTTGCAACCGCTTCGTAGTTCCCGATCTCTTCGATCAAGTTATCCGGATAGCGGCCTGAGAAAGCGACGCAGCCCAAGTCGTCTGTTCCGATGCGTCGGTAGTCGTACTTGATGCCGTCGCGCAAATGATAGTACTCCTCAGGACTCATCTTGCCTTCCATCCGCTGCTTAACGTAGTCGTAGTTCACATCTTTCCATACCACCGGCACGCTGTTAGCGCCGATGATCTTGAGGAAACTCTGATCCTCATCGCCCCACGGCTTCGGAATAACGAACGTAATCTCCATATCCGGCTGCTCTGCCATACCGCGTGTCAGACCGTAACTGGCGGTTCCCAAACCACCTAAGATATGAGGAGGAAACTCCCAACCAAACATTAACGCTTTCATTTGTTTTCCTCCTTTCCTTCTTGTTCTGCTTCTGCAAGCTTATATTTTTTTAAGGTGTCCATCACGCTAATGACGGCGGCTACACTCGGTGCGTAACTCATGCCGCCATGACCTTTGTAAGGCGGGTTACCGTCATACATCTCATTCAGCGTACCGATTGTCAACTCGTCCATCTCAGCCTCAAAACCGACTAACAGACGTTCCATGAAACTGATACCGCTGTACTTATATACGTTCATGTATGCGCGTGCATAAGCAGCGATCGTGAACGGCCAAACAGGTCCGTTGTGGAAGTTCCGGTCGCGTTCTTGCTGACCGCCGCGATAGATCGGACGGTAGTCGCCGCTCTTCGGACTCAACGTACGCAAACCCTTAGGTGTCAGCAACTCTTTCGTGCATATATCTACCACTGCCTTCTGCTGTCTCTTGTCCAGCGGACTGTAAGGCAGACCGGCTGCCCAAATCTGATTAGGACGTACCTCGCGGTTCTGATAACCGTCAATGACGTAATCATTCAGGTAAACACCGTTCCAGAACGTCTTGATGAAGGCATCTTTGGAAATCTCCGCTTGGTATTCCATCAGATCCGCACTGGTCTCTTTCCCCATCTCGCGCAGCATCTCTGCCGTGAAACGCATCGCGTTGTACCAAAGGGCATTGATCTCCACCACATATCCTGTACGCGGGGTGATCGGCCATCCGTTCTCCGTCGCGTTCATCCATGTCGCAGGGCGTTGCGTACCCTCTACCCAAAGCAGTCCGTTCTGATGTAACTTGACACGCGGATGGTTCTGCTTGCGGTAATACGTGATGATGTCTTTGCATAACTCACCGTATAACTCAGCAGCCTCGCGTACCGTATATTTATGCGCGTATTTCTGTGCCGCGCGGATGAACCATAACAGCGCATCGGGCTCGTCCATACCGCTCATCTTGATGTCGTGAATACGACCGCTCATGAACAGCAAGATCTCATTGATAGCCGTCTTGTTGATGATGGCGTCCCAGTATTCCGGACGGTCGATGTCTAACGTACAACTCGGTACGCTGAAGAACGTGTTCCGTGCGTCGGCTTTGAACCACGGGAAACCGCTCAGGAAATAACACTTGTCCCCTTCGCGTTTATAGAACTGACTCGCGCTGTTCTTCAACGTGCTGAACATGTCCTCACGACGGTTACGACGCTCCAACTCTTTCTTCCAGGTCGCTTTCAATGTATTCGTTTTCACCTCCGTTACGCCGGCGGCAAAAATGACACTCTCCCCTTTCTTCATCGGCAACTCGAAATAACCCGGCACCAACAGATCCTCCTTGTACGCATAGCCGCGTTCCAACTCTTTACGGTAAGAGATATCCTTGTACCATTGCGGATCATGATGGTACTCGCAAGCTTTGCTGAACTGCATATACAGGTTCGGAAAACCCGGGTACATGCGGTTGAACCTGCCGTTCTCGCACTCGTCCATATTGGCGTTCGCTAACGGGTTCTCGTGGGTTAACTCGTTCACGCTGCGGAACGCAAGGAATGGTCTGAAACGCAATGTCGTCGGACTGCCGCTCTCTAACAACGTGTAACGAATCAGCACGCGAGGCTCGAAGCTCACCAACATTCGTTCTTTCTCCAATACCATCGCACCGACGCGATAAACGGTCTTGGAGATCAACTCGCAGTCGAACTCGCGAATGTACTTGTGTCCGTTCGGACTGAAATGGTTCTCTCCGTACTCGTGCAGACCTAAGTTAAACTCCGCGCCATGTTGGATCACCGTCTCGTCCAGAGAACTGAGCAACACATAGTTGTCATCTCCGATCTGGGGTAACGGCATCACCAACTGACCGTGGTACTTACGCGTGTTGCAATCAACCAACGTCGTTGAGTTGTAAACACCTGCACGGTTCGTCCGAATCATCTCTTTCTGAAGCGACCGCTCCAGATTAACAAGCACTGTCTTGTCAAAATTCAGATAACTCATGATGTGATTTAATATTAAGTAATTTGTTAATAATTGTCAATAATCAACAATCGTCAATTACAGCTCGCTCACGAACTGCTTGATCCGTTGCTCCTCCGCTTTCTTGCAAACCAACAGCGCGCCTTTCTCCTCCACAATAATCATATCCTCTACGCCTTGCACAATCACTTTCTTGCCCGGCTCCAGAACCACAATATTGTTCTTCGCTTCATGGAAATGTGCCTCGCTGTGCAGACTCACGTTGCCGTCCGCGTCTTTTTCGCTCAGTTCGTACAAACTGCCCCAGGTTCCGAGATCTGACCACCCGAACGAAGAAGGAATCACAAACACATTGTCGGCTTTCTCCATGATGCCGTAGTCAATGCTGATATTTGGACATTTCGGGAAAATCTGCTCAATAAACTTCTCCTCTTTCTCCGTTCCCATCAGTAACTCGCCCTCGCGGAATCGGTCTGCTACTTCCGGCAGTAAATAACGGAACGCCTCACTGATAGTCTGTAAGTTCCAAATAAAGATACCGCTGTTCCATAGAAAATCGCCGCTCTCTAAGAACACTTTCGCCATCTCTAAATTTGGCTTCTCCGTAAACGTCTTCACCGGATATATACCATCATTGAGCGGCTTTGCCGCGCTCATTCCATCATTGAGCTCGCTCTGCGAGCGCTCATTTATATACTGAATGTACCCATACCCTGTCTCAGGACGTGTGGGCCGCATGCCTAATGTGCAAATCGCCTTGTTCTGACTTACAAAATCAAACGCTTTCTGTATGGTCTCACGGAATTTCTCTTCCTCTAAAATCAAATGATCGCTTGCCGCCACCACGATATTCGCTTGCATCTCCGGTTTGTTCCAGTCGATCTCCAAATAACTCGGTAACTTGGAGTCCGTTGTGCCTCCTTTGATGCTGCCGTCTTTGGCAAAGCCTTGCTCTTTCTGCGTATAACCATAGGCTTTTTGCAGACATAGCGCCCTTATATGTGCCGTCGCATATGCTATGCAAGGAGCCGTGTTTCGTCTGGCCGGCTCGCATAAAATCTGCACCTCTTTCAGATCAGGCACTTGTTCCATAATAATTTGCTTATATGCCACATTGGTCACAATAAACATATTCTCAATCGGAACAATCGGGCGGAAACGGTCCACTGTCATCTGAAGCAAACTCCTTCCCGTTCCGAAAAAGTCCAAAAACTGTTTCGGTTTGTTCTCGCGGCTATACGGCCAAAAACGACTGCCTATGCCGCCTGCCATAATCACGCAATAATTGTTTTCCTTTTTTGTCATAATAAATATATATCTGTGTTTTTTATGGTTGTTATCTCTCAACTCTCAACTCTCAACTATCAACTATCACCCTTCCACCTGCTTTCCACCTTCTTTTATCGGATGCTCATCGGATGCTCATCGGGTGCTCATCGGATGCCTCATATGACGTTAACGGGAGAGTAAAGGCACAGTAGTTCTCTAAAAGCGCACAAAGATACAACATTTTTTTTATATACGCAAGCGCGCACGTACTTTTTATAAAAAAAAGTGCATTTTTGTCCTAAAAATACACTTCTTTCAACTTTCAACTTTCAACTTTCAACTTTTTATTGTATCTTTGCATCGTATTTTGGAATAATATGGGCTTTTTGCAAAAAAATAGAAAACATAATTCTCAATTGTCAATTGTCAATTGTCAATTATCCATTCTCCTGTTATTGGCATGTGTCTCGTGCTCCAACAACTATACCCCGCGTCCGTATGGTTATTACCGAATCACAGTCCCCGACACCGCCTATACGGATTTCTCTTCCCCCATTACGGGGGAATCGAGGGAGGCTTACCCTTACTCCTTCTCCGTTTCCCAAAACGCAGTAGTTCTGCCGGTTAAGAAGGAAGGAGAGCCGTTCTGGATCAATCTCTATTACCCGGCTTTGAATGCCACGATCCATTGTTCATACAAACCGGTTCGGAATAACTTGCGCGAACTGACCAACGATGCTTTAGAGTTTGTTTATCGCAATGCGTCTTATGCTACTTCCATTCCCGAACGCGAATACACGCATCCCGAAGCGAATGTCTATGGCGTACTATTTGATTTAGAGGGGAATACGGCATCATCATGCCAGTTCTTTATTACTGATTCCACCCGCCATTTCTTCCGTGCATCGGTCTATTGTAACTGTCCGCCGAACGCCGACTCCCTTGCTCCGGTGTACAACTATCTCCGCGCAGATATCATAAAAATGGTAGAGACCTTCCAATGGACGAAATAAATCACAACATATTATATCGACCAAGCTTGGGCGATAAAAAACTTGCCCTCCTGCTTGACCCCGAGAAAGCGGACCTGAATGCCCTTCCGCTCTCCTCGGACTCCCATCCTGACTTTATCTTCGTCGGCGGTTCCACCGGCGGTGATACAACGCCCTTCGTCCGTGCTCTCCGCGAAAAATTGTCAATTGTCAATTGTCAATTATCAATTATTCTCTTTCCCGGCTCAGCCGCTCAGTTTACCCCCGAAGCAGATGCTATCCTTTATCTCTCTTTGCTTTCCGGAGATAACCCGGAATACCTTGTTTCTCAGCAGATTAAATCCGCGCGGAGCATTCATGCGTCGTCTGTTGAAGTCATCCCCACGGCATATATCCTTATCGATGGCGGAGTAGAGACTTCCACCATGCGTGTAACGGGAACCAAACCCCTGAACCCTTCAAACGCCGAAGGCATCCAAACGATAGTTGACACTTCTATCGCAGCTGAACTAATGGGCAAGCAAGCAATCTATCTGGAAGCCGGTTCCGGCGCTAAGACACCTGTCTCCCTGGATATCATTCGCGAGGTGCGAAAAAACACCTCCGTCACCCTCATCGTTGGAGGAGGTATCCGTACGCCCGAAGCTATGCAAGCTGCTTATTCAGCCGGAGCAGACATTGTTGTCATCGGTAACCACTTCGAGTCCCATCCCGAAGACCTAAATAGTTTTCTTACAGCGCAGCGATCCTACAGCGCAGCGGTCTTACAGTGCAGCGGTCCTACAGGCGAAGCCGGTCCTTCAGAGCAGCGGTCTGATGACTCGCGCTTCATGCGTCTTGCTCTGCAAGAGGCATACAAGGCGCAGGACGCTCAAGAGATTCCCATCGGCTGCGTCATCGTCTCGGATAACCGAGTCATCGGACGCGGACACAACCTCACCGAGACACTCGCTGACGTCACGGCTCACGCGGAGATACAGGCCATCACGGCGGCTTCACAGACACTCGGAGGAAAATACCTCCCCGATGCAACCCTCTACGTCACTGTCGAACCATGCCCTATGTGTGCCGGAGCTATCGGGTGGGCGCAAATAAAACGGATCGTCTACGGAGCACCCGACCCCAAAAGAGGCTACCAAACGTACGCACCGCGGGCTTTTCATCCCAAAGCAACCGTTACTTCCGGTATTCTCGAAGAAGAGTGCCGCTCTTTGATACAAGAATTCTTTAAATCGAAGCGATAATGCAAATCTCAAATCTCAAATTTCAAATCTCAAATGGCAAATATGCCTCAACCGTCTTTCGTTTAGGTGTTTTTGCGCTCCTTGCGGCGCTCGTTGTGCTGATGTATCCGCGTTATAGCAATGCCTTCCGCTATCATTTCGAGATCGGTAAACCATGGGGGTACGCTACGCTGACAGCGGATTTTGACTTCCCAATCTACAAAACGGATGAACAGTTGGCGAAGGAGCAGAAACAACTGCTCTCCACCTTCACGCCTTGTTATAAATATATCAAAAACATGCAGAGGCAAGTGCTCGTCGTCTCCCTGCAGGAGATGGAGTGGTTGCAGGCGAATGATTTCGGTCGCATCGCAGTAGAGCAGAATAAGGTCTCCAAGACTTATCCCCTTTCGGAAGTCTATACCCTCAAAAGCGCTTTCAATCGATTCGGTTATGACTGCGCTCAGAACCTCGTGCGTGACACCGCGCTCACAGACCAACTCAAAACGCGCCTTCTCTCTTCGCTTTCTCCAACACAGGGACTCGTCCAAAAAGGGGAGAAAATCATCGAGAAAGGAGAAATCGTTTCGGAGCGGGACTACCAGATTCTCCAATCTCTACGACGCGCCTATGACGAAGAATCGATCAGCACGCGGCAGCGTACACTCTCCATTCTCGGCGAGTCAATCTTGGTGGCGCTCTTCCTCTCTCTCTTTGTCATTTATCTCTATGTGTTCCGCATTCAGTATCTGCGTTCTACCTCTACGGTCCTTTTCTTCTGCTTGCAGATGTTCATCGTAATAGCCTTGGCTTGTCTCTCATTACGTTTTAACCTCTCGGTCTATCTCATTCCTTTCGCGTGGGTGCCTATCCTGACGCGCGTTTTCTTTGATTCGCGTACTGCCCTCTTCCTCCATTTCACAACAATCCTCATCGCTTCTGTCGTTGTGCCTGCTCCGGTGGAGTTTTTCTTTATACAGATTGTGGTCGGCATGGTTGCTGTCTCTTCGTTGAATGACATGACCCGCCGCGCGCAACTCGTCCAAACAGCGGGATGGATACTCCTCTCGCAGGCTCTCGCATATACCGCTATTTCCTTTGCTCAAACCGGCTCGTGGCTCTCTATTGACCCTTGGATGTACCTATATTTCTTCATTTGCGCTTTGCTTACGGTCGGTTGTTACGGACTGATATATATGTTTGAGAAAACATTCCGTTTCATCTCTTCTATCACCCTCGTCGAGCTCACGGATATCAATTCCGATCTCCTCCATGCCTTGGCGGAGCGTGCACCCGGTACTTTCCAGCACTCCATGCAAGTCTCCAACCTCGCTGCCGAAGCTGCGAAGACTATCGGTGCCAATGCCCTCCTCGTTCGTACCGGAGCACTCTATCATGATATCGGCAAAATGACCAATCCTTTCTATTTCGTGGAGAACCAGACAGGAGTCGAGAATCCACTCCTCTCGATGGACCCCCGCGATGCGGCACAAGTGGTTATATCTCATGTCTCGGAGGGTGAGAAGATTGCTCGACGCAATTATCTGCCTGAAGTGGTCATCAATTTTATTACCACCCATCATGGAACTTCCCTCACGCGGTATTTCTATAACACATGGTGTAACTCGCATCCCAAAGAGCAAGTCGATGACTCCTCCTTCCGCTACCCTGGACCCAAACCTTCTACCAAAGAAGGTGCAATCCTCATGATGGCAGATGCTGTAGAAGCCCGTTCGCGAAGCCTCGAAGATTTCTCCGAAGCTTCCATCGCCAAGGCTGTGAATCAGATGATTGATGCACAGATAGCCGATGGGCAATTTGCTGAGACACCCCTTTCTTTCAAGGATGTAGAAGACATACGGCGTGTCTTTACTGCCCGTCTCACAGCAATGAACCATCATCGAATCTCATACCCCACTTTGAATAAATGATGCAATCTAATCTTACAGCGAACGATAGTGAGCGGTCTTACAGCGTCAGCGGTCTTTCAGGCGAAGCCGGTCTTACAGCGCAGCGGTCAGAGCGCCACGCGCTCTATTTAGCTCCCATGGAGGACGTCACCGATCCTGCCTTCCGTGCGCTATGTAAACGCTACGGAGCCGATCGAGTCTATACTGAGTTCGTCAATGCCGACGCGCTCGTCCGCGATATAGCCTCCACCACCCGCAAACTGACCATCTCGGATGCAGAGCGGCCGGTCGCTATTCAGATCTACGGACGCGAACCCGAAGCGATGCGGGACGCGGCCCTCATCGTTGAGCAAGCCAAACCCGACTTCATTGATATCAATTTCGGTTGTCCGGTTAAGAAAGTGGCAGGCAAAGGCGCCGGAGCCGGCCTCTTAAAGGACGTACCAAAGATGCTCGAAATAACACGGGCTGTCGTCAATGCCGTCCATACACCCGTTACCGCCAAGACTCGTCTGGGCTGGGATGATGCCGACCTTCATCCCCGCGTCAATCCCCTTAACTTGCCAAAATCTTACAGCGTCAGCGGTCTTACAGGCGAAGCCGATCATAAATCGGTGTTTATTACCGATTTATCTCTTGCTTTGCAGGACTGCGGTATTCAGGAACTGGCTATTCATGGTCGTACACGTTCGCAGATGTACCGCGGTGAGGCGGATTGGACCCTCATCGGAGAAGTGAAGAACAACCCGCGTATGCACATACCTATTATAGGTAACGGGGACGTGTGTACGCCCGATCGCGCACGCGAGTGCTTCGACCGTTACGGCGTGGACGCCATCATGGTCGGACGCGCCACCTTCGGTGCCCCGTGGCTCTTCGCAGAAATGAAAGAATATCTGTCCGCTAATCCGGTCTGTCAGTCCGAAGGACGGTCTGTCAGCGAAGCGGTCTGTACTCTGTCAGCAACTATTCCTCGCTCCATGAGCGAGAAAGTTGCGGTCTTGAAAGAACACGTCCTTGCTTCCATTTCCTGGTGTGGCAACGACGAGCGAAAAGGCATTATCCATTCCCGCCGGCATTTTGCAGCATCCCCTATCTTCAAAGGCCTAACGGACTTCAAACAGACCCGCATTGCCCTCCTCCGCGCAGAAACGGTCGCAGAAGTCTTCGCCATCATGGATGAGATAGTATCAAAATGGGGAAATGACTAAATGACTAAATGACTAAATAAATGACCAAATGGTAAATGAATAAATGAAAAAATTCTTTGATAGTAACGCCCTTTGGCTCTCTATGCTTATCGGAGCCCTCGGCTATCAATTCTTCTTACCACTGAAACCCACGCTCCCGTGGCTCATCTTTTTTATGCTTTTCTTCACCTTCTGCAAGGTGAACCCCCTCGACTTGCGCCTTCATAAATGGCATTGGGTCGTCTTGGCGGCACAGATGATCTTCAGTTTCGGTTCGTACGCCATGCTGCTATATTATACGGGTAACACGATCCTTGCGCAAGGCATTCTCATGTGTTTCATTATGCCTACTGCTACTGCAGCTCCAATCATCGCGGGAAAAATGGGTGGCTCCATTCAGAACCTCACGACCTTCACTCTCCTCTCTAATTTTGCGACAGCTATCATCGTACCGGCTACTTTCCCGCTTATTAACCCGGCTTCCGATATGAGTTTCTGGCCTGCTTTCTGGCTTATCCTCAGCCGTGTAGCGCCGCTACTCTTGGGACCCTTCTTCTCTGCGTGGCTCCTTCGTCTCGCGTATAAATGGAAGACCCGCAAGGAGTTCGTTCTGCCCGTGAAAATAGCGGTCGTTCCTTTTTACCTCTGGGTCGCCTCTATCGTTGTTCTCTCAGCCGTCGTCACGGAAACAACAATTTCAAATTTCAAATTTCAAATTTCAAACATCCTAATCCTATTAGTATTGTCTTTCTTTGTATGCCTTCTTCAGTTCGGCTTGGGCAAATTCATCGGCTATAAATTGCCGGCAGCCAGCAAAGGAACTGACTACCAGGATGTCCTCATCAACCCCGCTGCCGCTCCGAAAACCATGGAAGGTGTCTCGTCCATTACCGCCGGACAGGCTTTCGGACAGAAGAACACATCACTCGGCGTCTGGATGGCGAACACTTACCTCGACCCCTTGGCTTCCCTCGGCGCTGCGGCATACATCATTTGGCAAAACATCTTCAATTCCGTTCAATTGATGGTCGTCGCGCATAAAAAATGAGCATCGACTCTATAGCATCGACCATACATGGGCGATAAAAAATAAATGTTTTTGAATATTTTATTTGCACATATCAAAAAATCTTTGTAACTTTGCACCCGAATTTGAAATAATGTATCGACCAATCTTGGGCGATCACCCATAACAATTATTAACTAAATCAATCAATCATTATGAAGAAATTCTTCTCTTTGATCGCTGCCGTGCTCTTCGCAGGTAGCATGATGGCTGCTGAAGCTGTTCTACAGTACACCGGAGGTGTTACTGCTAACATGGTGGGTAACGGCGAAAACAATGCTGCAACCTTAGGATTGGATGCAGACTTGTTTACTGTCTTGGCAGACAAAGGATCTAATCAAAATCTCCCGGGTCTGAACCAAGCCAATGACATTCGTCTTTACGCCGACAAAAACTCAGGTAATGGTAACATCATTACTGTGAGTATCGCAAGTGGTACGATTACCTCTATCGTACTGGATATTAAGCAGACTGCAACTTTCGTAGTGAAAGCAGGTGAAACCGCTGTAACAGAAGCAGGTGGTGCGTATGCTATTAACGCAGCATCTTTCTCTATTCAAAACACCACTACCGGTGCAACAACCCAGCTACGCTTGAACAAAATCACTATCACTTACGAAAACGGCGATGTTCCTCCGACTCCGACCGTTAACTACTATGTTGCTGGTAACATGAACGAATGGAAAGCTAATGACGCATACATGCTCACCCCGAGCAACAACGGTGAGTACAAGGGCGAGTTTACCTTCGTAGCTAACGCTGAGTTCAAGGTAATCGGCTTCGATGGTGAGACCACTACTTGGTTCCCCGAAGGAATGGACAACAACTTCCAAATCACCGAAGCTGGTGACTACAAGATCACCTTCAATCCTGCTGGAAATGTAGAAGGCTGGTACGAAGGTTTCTTCAATGTTATTAAGAAAGAAGAGCCGGTTATCCCGCAATACGAAGTGGCTGAGGCTATCGCTGCTGGTTTAACTGACAACACAGAGATTATGGTTCGTGGTATTATCACCAAGATGGAGTTCAAGGGCGCGAACTTTGCTAAATACGGTTCTGTCAATATCTACGTAGCGGACGCTACCGACGCTGAGGGTGAGTTCGAGTTCTTTAACTGCTATTCTCTCAATGCAGATACCTTCCGTACTTCTATCCCGAACTACGACCCGACTGACAAAAACTGGGCACAGTTCCGCGAAGTAGTTGACGCTAAAGGCAACGCTATCCACGTTGGCGACACTGTCATCGCGTTCGGTAAATACAAACTCTACAACTCTAAACACGAACTCAATACCGGTTGCTACCTCGTGGACATCAAATCCGCTCCCGTAGCTCCAGCTCAAGACGTAGATATTACTATCGCGGATGGTTCGTTCAGCGATTATGTAGAGTCCTATGGCTACTGGATGGTAGAGGCTCAGAATGTTGACTATTATATCAGCCTTTCTAATGATAATACGCAGATTACGCAAGCTGCTGGTACCTATACCGCTGCTGATCTCTATGCAGAGGATTCGTACATCCTCACCGAGACCGACTCTATCAGCTTTGTTAGTGGTTCGATCGTGCTGGCTGTCGATGCAGAAGGCGTAGCTACTGTCACCGGTTCGCTCGTTGGCAATGATGGCAAAACCTACAATCTGAATATCACCTGCCAAGCTCCGGATCCGCATATGTATGACGAAGATAGCGATTTTAACAGAAATTTCGCTTCCTATACCATTGATGATCAGTATCTCGCTGATGATGGTGATCTTATGATTATAGCTAAGGATGAGAGTGGCTATCAGATCGTTTTGGATCTTTATGTACCGACTGGAGCAACGGGCTTGACTGCGGGTGCTTATCCAATCAATGATACTTATGAGGCAAATTCTGTAGCTGCAGGTATGTACGATAGTGGAAATATTTATGCGTCTTACGCAGGTAAGGGTGACAGCGAGGGACTCTCGAATGTGTGGTACCTTGTTTCTGGTAAGGTTACCGTGGATGAGAACCTCAACATCACCATCGATGCACTCAACTCGCTGAGGCATTCTGTCAAGGCAACCTTGAGCGCTGATTCCGGTACTGGCATTGAGGAAACACTCGCAGCTGGTAAAGCAGCTAAGACCCTCCGTAACGGTCACATCCTCATCTTGAAGGGCGACAAGACCTACAATGTCCTCGGCACTCGTATCCGCTAATAGCCATCGGCTATAACAACTATCCGCCAAGTTTGGCGGATGAATCAGAGGGACGCTCAATAGCGTCCCTCTCTTTATTCTCCTCCGCCTCTCTCTCTCTTTATACCTCTGCCCGCCTAACATGCTACACTCCTTTATCACTACCAAACCATAAGATCACCATAAGATGACCATAGGATGAATACCCCAAAATGGAAAAATCACGCTTTATACTATATGTAAACAGTATATATACATTTTGTTTGATTTTTTTTGTTCAAATATTTGCATATTCGAAAAATTATTAGTAATTTTGCACCCGATTTATGAATACCATCGATATATCGATCTTTCGCTATATCGGTATATCGGAGATCATAATTTAAATTAATTAACATTTATTAACTAAAAAAAATCAAACTATCATGAAAAGATTCTTTTCTTTTTTTGCAGCAATTTTGTTTGCTGGTGTTTGGATGGTGCAAGCCGCTACCTACACCGTAGCTGGTAGCTCGGAAACGGCATTTGGTACCGCTTGGACTCCTTCCATTGAGGCAAACGACATGACGCTCACGGAGGGTCTCTATCAGTGGGAAAAAACTGATCTTACCTTACCGGCGGGTACAATCGAGTTCAAAGTGTGCGAAGATCACGCTTGGACGAACTGCTGGCCGAGTCAAAACTATCAGTTGGCTATTCCGGAGGCTGGTATCTATACCATCACCATCACCTTCAATGCCGACTCTAAAGAAGTAAACGCTGTAGCTACCAAAACTGGTTCGGCTGTAGTTGTTCCTTCTATCGCAATGCACGGTAACTTCCTTGGCTCATGGGCTGACACAGAGAACTTTACCGTAGTAGAGGGCAATGAGACCGCTGTACTGACGTTGAACCTCGTTGCCGGCAGCTATGAGTTCGGTATGCGTATCGGTGGTTCGGGTAACTGGACCTCTAATGGAGCTGCGTTCACCCGTGAGAACCCGTCGGCTGTTGTTGTGGCTGGTCAAGGTAACCTCACCCTCGCAGCTGACGCAAAGGGTACTTATACCTTCACTTGGACATTTGCTTCCAACACACTCGCTGTGACCTTCCCCGAGAAGGGCGATGATCCTATAGTTCCTCCGACACCTGGAATAGTATATTATCTGAAGAATAACTGGAATGAAGGTGAGTGGGCATGGAAAGCGATGACCCAAGACGGTGAGACGTACAAACTGGAGAATGTAGTCTTCGGTGGAAGCGGTGTTAATTATAACACGGCCGAGTCCGACGAAGGCTCAGAGTGGGTACCTGCTGATGATATCAAGGGTGACAAGATCGCAGCCAAGGATACAGTAACGTTTGTACTGGATCCTGCCGCTAAGACTGTAACGGCTACGTTGGTAGGTAAGTACCAAGAAGGCGGTGATCCCGAGCCTCCGACCCCTGGTGAGCATACTTACACTGTAGCAGGTAGTTCGGCTGACGCCTTTGGTACCGCTTGGACTCCTTCCATTGAGGCAAACGACATGACGCTCACGGAGGGTCTCTATCAGTGGAAAAAAACTGATCTTACCTTACCGGCGGGTACAATCGAGTTCAAAGTGTGCGAAGATCACGCTTGGACGAACTGCTGGCCGAGTCAAAACTATCAGTTGGCT
>Ga0256407_10004575_pt1 | contig 22968 bp, 30 predicted proteins | sample RumenRJG_04DNA_FD_193489 | JGI IMG/M metagenome (GOLD analysis project Ga0256407, IMG submission 193489) | Bovine rumen microbial communities from Lethbridge, Alberta, Canada - RJG_04 | ecosystem: Host-associated > Mammals > Digestive system > Stomach > Rumen | place: Canada: Alberta... | reverse complement strand
TGTTATTTAGTTTTCAAATTTGCTCTGCCTTAGCGCGTCTACCGACCTCTCGAAAAACTTGACATTTAGTCAACTTTTTCTCGGCAGAGTGCCACTGGAGCGTGGTCAAATGTTATTTAGTTTTCAAATTTGCTCTGCCTTAGCGCGTCTACCGACCTCTCGAAAAACTTGACATTTAGTCAACTTTTTCTCGGCAGAGTGCCACTGGAGCGCAGTTTATATTCTATTAAGTTGTCAAACACGCTATATCTGCGCTAAGTCAATGTTATAATAAACATCTCTCATTGTCAAACAGAAAATTCCTTAAAATACTCATCAAATTCTTTGATTTTTTCGCCTAACATGTCTATAATAAGCAGTAATTGCGCTTTTACTGTCTGTATGTTGTCACATCTTTGACCAATAAGCCCCGATTTTACATTTGAAAATAACAGATTTTGGAACATCTTTATTTGCTTATATATATCTCTATCAATAATGTCTTTTGTATCAGCAAGCAATATAAATAATTCGCCCAAAATTGCTTTCGCTTTTAAATACTTTTTGCGAAGCATTTGCTCCTGTATATTCCTTGCATAATCAAGTATTTCTTCATAAACAGAATAAATTTTTTGTTTCTTATCAGGCAAAGTTTTTCTGAAATAGTGCATGGCACTGTTATATCCCGAATCTATTATTTCTCGCCTTTTTTCTGTCGGGCAGTTAAAATCAAATACCATTGCATCACCGGTATTAATTACTATGTAATCATAGTTATCGCTATTCCCATATATTTCTTTTATAAATGAGGTTTCTGAATATGTCATGCAGGAATAAATACCGTTTACATAGTTTAGCGGATTTGTGTCATCTCCGCTAAAATCACCTTCAAGTCGAATTTCGCAAATTCTGTTTTTTGATTCACGGAGATTTTTTGATAAATACCACATTGGTTTGCCCTTCATCAAATCTCCGTCAACAAGCAGTTTATCATCAAGATTTACCGCTCTCATTAACCCCGGAGCACAACACGAAATCCTTACGGCCATTGCAACCTCAAACTCAGGAGTTTCTTTTGACGAAAATTCACAACACGAAAAATTTTTCATATCAGTTGAAATTATAAATAATTCTTTATTAAGGTCTTTGAATCTTACAGGTGCATTTTCACCCTTTTGATATTTGTCACCGTAAAATTTCTTTTCAATAAGATCCCTAAACCAATCAAGAAAAACTTCGCCTTTGCTGAGTGCAAATTTTACATTGAATCCAAAAGAAATATCTCGGAAAAGTTCAAAATTTACCCCTAAAAAAACATCTTCGATTTCTTCTGTTGTATATCCAACAGCAAGCAATGATGCCACCATTGAACCGACAGATGAACCGCCAAGACTCACAGGTGCTATCCCAAGTTCTTTAAACGCTTTCAAAACCCCGACATGACCGGCTCCTCTTATCGCTCCTCCACCGAATAAACATGTGTATTTTAAACTCTCTAAATTTTTCATAAGCAAATAATACCATAAAAAAAGATTGGCTTTTATGCCAATCTTTCTTATTTTCATATTTTATAACTACGCAACTTTTGAGCCTTTAATTTCTCTAATCAGGTATTGAGCAACCCATTCAAAATCTTTGTTATTCTTTGCTGCTTTTTTTAAACATTCAATTGAGGCATCTCCGATTCTAATTAAAGTCATTGCAACAACACCTCTTTTAATTCCTCTGACAACCTGTAATCTGTCAACAAGACTTGGTACAGCATCAGAACCTATGCTTACAAGTTCATTTTCAACTTTATTCTTTGTTGTGTTATCTACATTTTCTAATTCAATTAATGCTTCTTTTAATGTGCACATATTATCTTCTCCATATAAATCTTATTTACATTAACATTATAAATTAAATTTTAACGATATTAAGATTTCATTACATAATCTTTATATCTTGGAGAAAATATTAATATCTTCTTTATATCTATATTCTGTGTTTATCTAAAAGTACCATCAAAACGGAAATATCAGCGGGTTTTATTCCGCCTATACGAGATGCCTGAGCCAAATCTTTCGGGCGGATTTTGGACAGTTTGTCTTTAGTCTCGGATGAGATATGATCAATTTTAGAATAATCAATATTATCAGGAATCCTGAATTTTTCCAATTTCTCTGCGTTATTAACCTGATTTTCTTGTCTTTTTATATACCCGTCATATTTTATAATGACTTCAATCTGCTCATAAACATCTCTTGGAATTTGCAAATCCGCAGTCCCCTTATCAAGTTCCTGCAAAATTTTATAACTAATATTCGGGCGTTTTAAAAGTTCTGATGCTCTCATTCCTCTTTCGAGATGTTCTTCGTATTTTGCCAAAATATTATTTACTTCTTCATTTGCAGGAATTTTTAATCCCTCAAGCCGTTTGCTTTCCTCTTTTATTAGTCTTTGTTTTTCTTCAAAACGGAAAAATTGCGCATCATCAATCAACCCGAGTTTATGCCCGATAGGAGTCAGTCTTTCATCTGCATTATCCTGCCTTAATAACAATCTGTATTCAGAACGGGATGTCAACATTCTGTATGGGTCCTGAATATCTTTTGTCACTAAATCGTCAATTAATGTTCCCGTATATGAAGAACTTCTTGAAAGTTCAAGCATTTCAGAACCATTAATATAATTAAATGCGTTAATGCCGGCAATCAAACCTTGGGCTGCCGCTTCTTCATAACCGCTTGTGCCGTTTATCTGACCGCCGAAGAATAAACCTTTTATCTTTTTAGACATCAATGAATGTGTGGTCTGAATAGCAGGAACATAATCGTATTCAACAGCATAGGCAGGTTTTATAATATGGGCATTTTCTAACCCCGGCAATGTTCTCAACATTCTAACCTGAACATCATAAGGCAAACTTGTTGAAAATCCCTGAATATATGTTTCGTAAGTTCCCAATCCTTCAGGTTCAATAAATATATGATGTGACGGATTAGAGGCAAATCTTACAACTTTATCTTCAATAGATGGACAGTATCTTGGACCGACACCCTGAATCAACCCCTGATACATTGGGGATTTATCAAGATTTTCTTTTATAATTTTGTGAGTTTCTTCGTTAGTTTTTGTCAAATAACACGGATAAGTTTTTCTAATCGGGCGGTTTGGTTTGAATGAAAAGAAATTCAGTTCCTCATCTCCTGGTTGAATAATCATTTTTGAATAATCAATTGTTCGTTTATCTACTCTTGCAGGAGTGCCTGTTTTTAATTTTTTTGTTTCTATTCCCAATTTATGCAGACTATCAGATAATCCGATGGCGGCTTTTTCCCCTAATCTGCCTGCGCTGAATGATTTCAAGCCTACAAAAATTCGCCCTTCCAATGAAGTTCCTGTTGTCAGAACAACTGCTCTTGCGCTGTATTCAGTGCCAAACTCATCAATCGCACCCGTAATTTCACAGTTTTCAACTTTCAATTCTGTAATGCAGCATTGTTTTATAAAAACATTTTCATTACTTTCAAGCAAATTGCGCATATATCTTGAATATTCCGCTTTATCTGATTGTGCCCTCAATGCTCTGACTGCCGGTCCTTTAGAAGAATTGAGGGTTTTCATTTGCAGATATGTTGCATCTGTTACTTCTCCCATAACTCCGCCTAATGCATCAATTTCTCGGACAAGTGTAGATTTGGCAGGACCTCCGACTGCAGGATTACAGGGTTGAAGTGCGATATTTTCAACATTAAGAGTTGCAAGTAATACTTTTAAACCTAATTTTGCACAGGCTAAAACTGCCTCGCAACCTGCGTGACCGCCTCCGACAACTATTACATCATATTTATTGTTTAAATAGCCCGTGAACATAAGCATATTATAAAATAAACATGACAAATGTGCTTATTAGAATAGTTTACCGCCGTCTAAAAATCCGATAAGTAAAATCATTGCATAAATAACATCAATCAATATTACTGTTGTATTTGCAATATGACTTGTATGATTTTCTCTTTCAGTATCTTTAATCCCGATTATTGAAATTGCAAGCGGGAATATTGAAAGTAAAATCGCTTTGCACGCTGTCTGGACTATGTTTGTTGCATTATGAAAATCTATCGTAAATAACAATGCAAGTACAGGACATATACAAAAAATTATTGCAAGAATGTCATAAGGTTTTGTTGAGTGTTTCTTTTCGCAGTTACATTCCTGGCAGTTGCATTGATTCATTTCTTCTTCGCTCATAATAAACTCCTATATACTGTAACTTTACAAGGTTTAATATAACAAAAATTTTGAATGTTGTAAAGGCAAATAAAAAGCCGGCTCTCTGTTGCCGGCACTATATAAACTCTCTTCTTATTTTTGTGTTATTACTCTCGTTGCAAAAATTACTTCACTGCACGCAGATTTGCTTTTACTCCCGCATTTGAATTTACTTCGGAAGCAAGAGAATAAGCCATTGCTCTGCGTTTTTTTGCTCCTCTTAATATTAGTTCAACACTTTGACATCTGTTATATGACGGTGTTGTTATCTTCTTCATATTTTTATCTCCATAGAAACTGATTACAAATTAGATATCGGCATCCATTGAGAAAAACTTTAAAAAAGTATATACGATTTTTACAAATATTAATATAATAATTAATTTGCAACAACTCAAAAAAAAAATTATAATCTATATATGGTTGTTATAAGAAGATTAAACTGTTTTGATTCTCCTAAACTAAAGAGGCTGATATCCTATCTTTGTGAAGATGACAGTGACAGACTCGCAAAAAACCTTATGCAGGAGCCTTTGGATATTGTTAATGCAATGATGCCTTTGTCTGCAAAGTTTCGCTCGGAATCTTTCATTTTGATAGAAAATAATGAAATTTTAGGTTTGATTACTGCGGTTTGTACTCCCGGAAATCCCTATAAAATAAATGTCACAAGGCTTATATTTAAAGAAAATCGTTATGAAATCGGTAAACAACTTGTTGAATTTTTAATTCAAAAAATGGGTGGAAAAGGTGCAAATACTTTTACCGTCGTAATTGATGAATGTCACAATGAACTTTTAGACCTGTTTATTAACGGTTGCGGTTTTAGACAATGTTCAAGTGAAACTTTGTGGAAAACTGAAAAACCTGTTCCGCAAAAAACAGATTTGCCTTGGCGCTATGCACAAAGTTCCGATGCAGGTAAAATTGCACAACTGTATAATGACGAAGTGATAAATATATTTAAACCCTCACTTTTAAGACACCCGAAAGAGTTTAAAAGCGCATTTTTTCAAGGCTTTACAAAATTTTATAAAACAAGATATGTATATGAAGAAACAGACAAAATTTTAGGCTATTTTTCAGTTACAACAGAAGATAATCTTAACTATATTCTTGATATAACTACAAACAGCGGATATGATATTGATTACGATAAAGTTATAAATGTAATGCTTTGCGAAATAGCACGCAAAAAGCATGCATTTTATTCGCTTATAAAACAAAAAAAATATACAAAAAATTCTCAAAAACTTGAGGATTATCTGAAATTTAAAGGTTATGCACCTATTCAGACAAAACATATCCTCGTAAAAGATTTTTACCGCCCTGTAAAAGAGGAATCAAAAAATTGGAATGTTTTTGTATTAGGCGAAAGTCAAATTTCAGGATAATTTTTCCAAATAAATATTTTTGCGCTCAATTAAATAAGCGTAAATTTAACACTAAAAACTTCTCAAACTACCATTATTTGTCAAGGGAAAACTAAAAAAAATATTTTATCCTTCTGCGGTTAATTCGTCCCAAATGCTTGGTACTACAATCAATGCAGTGTAAACGATAAAACCGAATAGGATTAAATTGATAGCCATGATAACCTCCTTTGGTTACTTGACTTTTGGAAATTCTTCGTATTATGTCATTCTGAGGGCTTCGCCCGAAGAATCTCCTATCTTGCTCAGAATGAAATGACCTAAATCATCCATGTATATTAATCCCAAAACTTTAAGAAAAATAACAATTAATTTTTGATATACAATAAATATATGAGCAGTTTAGCCGATAAAACAGTTAAAAAATTATTTAAAAATCTTTGTTGTTCAAGATGCAGAAACGATTTTACAAAAGACTCTCTGACAATAAAAGAGCAAGAAGGCGATATTTTGATATGCAATCTCAAATGTTTAATCTGTGAAAAAGATTTTGGAGATGTTGTTCTAAATTTTAACCGAAAATCTGACAGGCATGAACCGTTAGAAATTATTGACGGTCCCCCACCGATAAATAGTGATGATGTAATAAATGCACATGAATTTATAAAAAGAATGAAATAATTCTTAATATTTGTAGAAAATCAGACAAATTTAAATATTGAGTGACTTTAGAAACAAAAAGGAGTTTATATGCAAGTAGTCGTACCTAAAATTTTGGCTCCAAGAACATTAACAAGTGACATAAAACCAAAAACATATCTTATTCAGGATAAAGTGTTTGAAAAAAGACCTAAAAAATTGCTTGTTGCAGCAGGTGCAGGCAAAGTTCCTCCTTCAGGTGATGATTTTCCTTCTTCATTTAAAAAACCGTTTACTAAAGAAACATTAAATAAAATCAAAATGTTTACTAAAGACATGAATAAATTAACACGAAAAGGTTTTGATATTTTTAATAAATATTCAAAAATTATAAAATAATTTTTATTTTGAGTATGATATTTTTTCAAAACAAAAGGCGGTATAAGGAAGTTACCGCCTATTAACCAGATTTACACTATGTAAGTGTTCAGAAAGGAACTTTTATTATTCTCCCAAATTGATTTGAGAGAATTGAACGATTTTGTTTTTACCGCGTTTTTTTGCATTGTATAATGCATGTTCTGCGTATCTTATAATCGTATTTGCATCTTCTTCCGTATCAGGAATACAAGGGAATGTTGCAATCCCGCCTGATATTGTAATCGGGTGTCTTTCTTCTTCTCCTGCCGGAATAAATTCCATACGCTCAACTTCTTTTCTGAATCTTTCCGCAAACAAGAACGCATTATCTTCAGGAGTATTCGGAAGGACAACAACATATTCTTCATCTCCATATCTTGTAAGGATATCTTCTTTTCTTATGACTTGTCTTAATTTATCTGCGATAGATTTTAAAAGAACATCCCCCCATTCATAACCGTAAATATCGTTTACGGATTTAAAGAAGTCTAAATCAAAAAGCAATAAAGAAAGCGGTGTAGCATATCTCTTTGCTCTTGAAATTTCCTGTTCCATTCGCTCTAACAGATATTTTCTGTTGTGAAGTCCTGTCAACTCATCAGTAGTTGACAGAGTTTTCATTTTTTCACGAAGTTCTTTAATCTTGAGCATATTTTTTGTTCTGATAAGAACTTCTTGTTTGTCTAACGGGTTTCTTACATAATCAAACGCAACAGCACGAACGGTTGCGCCTTTAAAAGTTTCTCCGACAAATAAAATCGGGGCCTTGAATTTTGTAACCATTAAAACATCTTTTATATTTGGCACATCTTCAATAACAACGACACCGGGATTTAGCGATTCATAATCAGTAAGTTTTCCGGCATCTTCAATTCTTACATCAGCATCTTCAATACCTGCAACGATTTCAGCAAATTCTGAAGATTTTTTTGTTGAATATATTACAATATTTTTCATAAATACTCTCTCCCTTTAATAAATTAGCATATAGGAAGAAAGCAGGCAAAATTGTAACAAATGTTAAAACTATTCAACGGTCGGTAAAGACATACTCTTTTCAAGATGTAATACATCAATTATAGAATTTAGTTTTGTAAATACTTCTTTAAATTGAGGAATAGAAAGGCTTTGTTTTCCGTCGCTTAAAGCATGGGCAGGATTATGATGTACTTCTACCATTACACCGTCCGCTCCGGCAACAAGACCTGCTTTTGCCATAGGTTCTATCAGATATCTTTGACCTGTACCATGACTCGGGTCTACAATAACAGGCAAATGTGAATATTTTTTTATAACAGGAATTGCAGATATATCAAGAACATTTCTTGTATAAGAACTGTCAAAACCTTTTATTCCTCTTTCACAAAGAATAACTTTTTCATTTCCGTTATACATAATATGCTCTGCCGCAAGCAAAAATTCTTTTATTGTACTTGCGGGACCTCTTTTCAATACAACAGGTTTTGAGCATTTCCCGACAGATTTTAAAAGTCTGAAATTTTGCATATTTCTTGCGCCGATTTGAATAACATCAGCATACTCACAAACCAAATCCAAATCGCTTGAATCCATAAGTTCGGTTACAACCAAAAGTCCTGTTTCTTCTTTTGCTTTTGCAAGATATTTTAGTGCTTTTTCTCCCAAACCGTCAAAATCGTAAGGTGAAGTGCGGGGTTTGAAGGCTCCCCCTCTTAAAAACTGACAACCCATTTCTTTTGCTGCAAGTGCAACCTGCAAAAGTCCTTCATAATCATCTTCTACAGAACAAGGCCCAACCATGAAAACAGGTCTGTTTGCTCCGCCGATTTTTACCCCGTTATCAAATTCAATTACTGTATCTTCGGGCTTTCTGTCACGCGATGCCATTCTGTAAGGTTCTCTGATAAGTTTTACATGGCTTACCCCTTCCATAGCATCAAGTCTGTCAGGAGAAAGGCTTGTCTTATCCCCCAATGCGTCAATTACTGTATGAACTGCACCCTCATGCAAAATCGCACGAAAACCATGTTCTTTTAATATATTCATTACGGCTTGAATATTATCCTGTGTAGCCGTTTTTTCCATTATTATAATCATATTTTATACTTCCTTGTTTCTATTCCTTTGCTAATTATATTACAAGTATCCGAAAATTTCATCAGGTTTTGATATTAGGATTTTTGCTCCGTTATTTAGCAAAAATTCTTTATCTTTAAATCCCCACAAGACGCTTATACAATCCATATCCGCATTTTTTGCGGTTTTAATATCCACTTCTGAATCTCCAACATAAATTGCTTCATCAGAAGATAAGTTAAATTTTTCTAAAACCTTTAATACAGTATCGGGAGCAGGCTTTTTTCTTATCCCGAATTGTTCATTTTCACCTGCGCAAAAATCAATTAAACCGTCAAAATACTTATTACATAAGACTTTTACTGCATCATCAAATTTATTTGACACTACAGCAGTTTTAATCCCCATTGACTTCAATTTGTCAAGCATTTGAGATATTCCATCATAACCCGTCGTTTTATTAAACATATTTTTCTTATAATGCTTTTTAAAAAGAGCAAGGCAATTTTCAAAATATGGATTATTTAAACCGTCAGGAATAGCGCGTTCAATGAGTTTTTTAACTCCGTTGCCGACAAATTGTCTGATTTCATCAACGGTTCTTGGGGGAAATTTATAATATTCAAGAGCAAAATTTGTACTGTCTGTCAAATCCTCAAGTGTGTTTAATAAAGTACCGTCCAAATCAAAAATAACCGCTTTTTTATTCATAAAAATATTATACAACAACTTATTTTTATGATAAATTGTATATTAATACGGAGAGAAAATTATGGATAGAACACCTGTTGAAACGATAAACAAAGGCAAAAGAAATTTTATAATAATAGTTATTTCTGTTTTTCTTTTTATCGGGATAACAGTTGGTTTGTTTACCAATTACAAAGAAGAAACGCTCGTTTGTAATAAAAGTGAAGATAATTGTTATGTTGAAAAAACAAACATGTTAAATTCCAAAAAGCGTGAAAATTTAATTGCAATTTCAAATATTCAGTATGTGACATTTATTCCTAATACTGTTTCAGGGAATATGTATGCAAAAGGTTACACTTCATATTATCTTTCTTTTTACAGCAAGCAAAAAGAAAATATAAAAATCTTTTCGACTGAATATTATGAAAAAGAACAGGTAAAAGAAGTTATAAATAATCTGCAAAGTCAGTTAAAAGACCCTAAAGCAAAAATTATCAAGATTACTCAAAAATTATAAAAACATTTGCTTTCTTTTGTTTTTAATTTGTTCGATTTGATTTAAATAATCATTTTGAGCAAGTTCGCCTACCGATTTATATAAAGACAAAATTGCTTGTTCAATGTTGTCAGAGTTCATTGTAATCATATCGTTTGCCATTTCGGTATTTGAAAGAGCAAGGCGTGTCATATCTCTAAACCCTGATGAAGCCATTTCAAGCGCAAGTTTATTATTCTGCGCAGTTTTAAAAATCGCCTGAGCAATAAGCATCGGCATATGAGAAATTAAAGCTGCCGCTTTATCATGTTCTTCCGGAGTTGCATAAACAGGTGTTGCCCCAAGTTGTTTAATTATTTTTATCAAAATATTATTTTTATCAATATTTTTTGTAATTACCCACTTTGCACCTTTAAATAACCCCTCAAAAGAGTTTTCAAACCCTTTATTCTCTGTTCCTGCCATTGGATGAGAAGGAATAAAATTGTATAAATACTGTTTTTTGCTTACAAATCGTTTGAGTGAGCAGACATCAGTTACAACTGTTGTATTTGGCAGAAAATTTTCAAGTTCATCAAGTACCACAAGCGTTTTATTCATAGGAGAACATACAAAAATCAAATCTCTGTCCTTTAATACATCATAAGTTTTATAGATATTTTTACCATTCTGCGATTTTGAAACCGCAACTACATCATAATTAAGACGAATTAAGTCTTTAAATATCGAACCGCCGATTAAACCCAAACCTACAACACCGATTTTCATATTTTCTCCTTTATTTTGTAATATTAACATATTTTTGAAAATTATGTTAATATTAATCTATGGACAGAAAAGAATTTATAAACGCAAAGAGAATAGTAATTAAACTTGGTACAAATATTTTGAGAAATGATGAAGGTTTTATTTCTCTGCCAAGAGTTTATACATTTATTGAAGATATTGCAAACCTTGTCAAATCAGGGAAAGAAGTGATTATTGTAACCTCAGGTGCAGTCGGAATGGGCAAAAAACGATTAAATTTGTCCGATACAAAAGGTATTGCACTAAAACAGGCTTGCGCCGCTATCGGTCAATGCAAGTTGATGTCAGTGTATGAAAACGGTTTTGATACTTACGGTTTAACTGCCGCTCAAATTCTTTTGACAGAAGACGATTTTTCGATAAGAGAAAGATATTTGAGCCTGAGAACAACATTTAATAAACTTCTTGAACTCGGAGCAATACCGATTGTCAATCAAAACGATACCGTTTCAACAATAGAACTCATCGCAAGAGCACCAGAGGTTGAAATGCAGGTAAATTTCTCCGATAACGATAAACTTTCCGCCCTTGTTGCAAGCGAACTTGATGCGGATTTGCTCATAATTTTGTCTGATGTAAACGGTCTTTATGATTCAAACCCAAAAAATAACCCTGATGCAAAACTTATTAAAGAAGTTGATGAGGTAAATGAAGACATCCTCGCTTTGGCTTCAGGTGTTTCCGATGGCGGGCGTGGAGGTATGGAATCTAAACTTTTGTCAGCAAGAATGGTAACAAGATTTGGTGGAAAAGTATTGATTGCAAACGGTAAAGAGCCGTTTATAATCAAGAAAATTTTTGAAGGTCAGGATTTTGGTACAATGTTTTTACCGTCTGATGAAAATCTGTCTGATAAAAAACGCTGGATAGGTTATGCAACAAACATTATCGGCAAAATTATCGTTAATAACGGGGCAAAAAATGCACTTATTCAAGATGAAAAAAGTCTTTTACCTATCGGTGTTGTTGATGTTAAAAACGATTTTAAAAAAGGCGATGTAATATCCATTCTTGATGAACAGGAAAATGAATTTGCAAGAGGAATTGTTAATTACGATTCGGATGCATGCAGAAAAGTTATCGGTTGTCATTCCGACAGTATTGTTGAAATTCTTGGTTTCAAAAACTATGACGCAATCATAACAAGAGATAATATAACAATTTTATGACAATCTCCCCTACGGGGAGAAAAATTTTTCTTAATGAACGATTGTGAATTTAGAAAAATAAGAGAGGGTAATGTAAATTTATGGATTTTATTCAAATCGCAAAAAACGCAAAAGAAGCATCATTAAAAATTGCAGGTGCAGATGTTGAAATAAAAAACAATGCCTTGAATAACATTGCGGATGCTATTCAAACTCATAAAGAAGAAATTTTTGCTGCAAATAAAAATGATTTAGAAAATGCACAAAGTCTTGTAAATGAGGGCAAACTTTCAAAATCAACCTTCAATCGTCTAAAACTTGACGAAAACAAAATGAGGGATATGATTCAGGGAGTTCGTGATATTTCACTTCTTGATAATCCTGTCGGTAAAATTTTACTAAAACGCGAACTTGATAAAGATTTGATTTTAGAAAAAGTATCTTGCCCTATCGGTGTTTTGGGAATAATTTTTGAAGCAAGACCTGATGTCATCACGCAGATTTCCGCTCTTGCGATAAAATCTTCAAATGCCGTCATTTTAAAAGGCGGAAAAGAATCGATTAATACAAACAAAAAAATTATGGAAATAATGAACAACGCATTAGCACAGGTTTCAGGATTTCCTGATAATGTAATTCAGCAGGTTTTTACGCATGAAGATATTTCGCAGATGCTAAAATGTGATGAATATATAAATCTGATTATCCCAAGAGGGGGTAATAAACTTGTTCAATACATAAAAGAAAATACAAAAATTCCTGTTTTGGGACACGCAAGCGGAATTTGTCATATTTTTGTTGACGAAAATGCTAATATTGACGATGCAATAAGGGTAGTTGTTGATGCTAAAACGCAATATCCAAGCGCATGCAACGCGGTAGAAACGCTTTTGATACACAAAGATTTTGCCAAAAAAGACGAACTGTTAGCCGCACTTCAACTTGAAGAAATAAAACTTGAAATGAATCCGGAAAGTTGGGATATTGAATACGGGGATAAGATTTTATCCGTTAAAATTGTCGATAATATTGAACAAGCGATAGCGCACATCAACAAATACGGTTCAGGGCATACAGATAGTATAATTACAAATAATTTGAATAATGCTGAAAAATTTATGAATGAGGTTGACAGTGCAGGCGTATATCATAATGCTTCCACCCGTTTTGCTGACGGTTTTCGCTATGGTTTTGGGGCAGAGGTCGGAATTTCCACAAACAAAACACACGCAAGAGGCCCTGTCGGATTAGAGGGCTTAACAATTTACAAATACAAATTACACGGAAAAGGGCAAATAGTTGATGATTACGCAAAAGGGGTAAAACAATTCCATCACAGGGATATTTTATAATCGAATGCATTTCGGCTAATGCTTTTGAGTGAATGGTGAGTGGTGAATTGTGAATAGTCCTTTACGGATTTATGAGTAGTAATCAGTAAGTTGGGCTTTCAGCCCAACCTTGCTTATTGTTGGGGTAGAAACCCTAACTTACAAATTTGAGTGAATGGTAAATAGTGAATTGTGAATAGTCCTTTACTGATTAAAAATCAAAAAGTTCTTTTATATGAATATTCAAAGCATTAGAAATTTTTATTAATGAACGCAAACCCGGTTTATTTATATTAACCTCAATTTTACCAATATAATCAAGACTTAAACCGCTTTTTTCGGCTAATTGTTCCTGAGTCAAACCGTTTATTTCTCTCAGGTGTTTGATATTTTTTCCAAGTGATTTATATAATTCGTAATCGTTCATTTGACTATTTTACTGGATGTAGTAACATAATATTACTGGAGTATATCCAGTAGATAGGATTTGAGTGAATGGTGAGTGGTGAATTGTGAATAGTCCTTTGCAGATTTATGAGTAGTAATCAGTAAGTTGGGCTTTCAGCCCAACCTTCCTTATTGTTGGGGTAGAAACCCCAACTTACAAATTAAAATCTAATAACTCACAAACTCTCATTTCAAAAGCAGTGGAAATTTGTAATAAGTTTGTATATTTAATATTTGTCTTACCATTTTCAATATTACTTATACCATGAGTTGAAATATTTGATAGTTCTGCTAATTGCTCTTGTGATAAGTTTCTTTTCTTTCTTTCAAAAGCAATTTTTTGACCGAGTTTTATTAATTCAATATTATTCATAATGAAATTTTATCAATTTGACATTTTTAAATTAACAGATTACAATGAATTTATAATCAGTATAATGAATAATTTAACAATTTTATGAAAGAAAAATTTAAAAAGACAATATTGATTGATTTAGATGGGGTGCTTAACACTTATAATGGTGAATATGATGAGAATTTTATTCCTCCGATAAAAGATGGAGCAAAAGAATTTTTACAAAATTTATCAATAAACTATAAAATAAATATTTTTACTACACGAAATTTGTTATTAACTTCAAAATGGCTTAATGAAAATGATTTAAATGAATTTATTGACGATATTACAAATATTAAAAAACCGAGTTATTTAATAATTGATGACAGATGTATTAATTTTGGCGGAAATTATGATGATTTAATTGATAAAATAAACCATTTTGAGGTTTGGTATAAATGATTTAGCCAATTACAACAGAAAATATTTTATAATACATAAACAATGCAACAAGTATCAACAAAACACCGCAAACTTTCATTATTATTTCTGATATTTGGTAGAATTTGTCGCCTGATGATTTGAGTTTGGAAGTTATAACCCCTGCGAGTATAAAAATGATACCCTGACCGAGGGAGAATAAAAACAGCATCAGTATAGACTGACCAATATTTGCACCAACGGAGGCAAATGCCATTATACTTGCCAAAATCGGTGTTGAACAGGGTGTTCCGATTAATGCAAAAACCGCACCGAGTAAAACCGGATACAAAAAATCGTTGTTAAATTCGTTTTGGGGCATTTCTTTAATCAAAACAGGCAACTGAATATCAAGCAACCCTGTAATATTCAAGCCCATAATCAAAATAACCGAAGCGGCAAAAAGCGCAAAATAAGGATTCCCTACAAAAATTTTACCCGTTAAGGCACAAATTAAGCCGATAACCGAAAAAACAATGCTTGCCCCAAGCACGAAAAAAATCATTTGAACAAAAGTTTTTGACGGCTTAGTTTCCCCATATCCGCCTACATACCCGACAATTAATGGTAACATAGAAAGGGAACACGGCGACACAGAAGCAATTAAACCGCCCAAAAATGATGCCAAAAACATCACATAAATACTTGACGGATTTTGAAATATTAAAATCAATTCTTCCATTATTTCAAACTTTCAATAACTTCAATATATTCCGCTTTTTCTGCCGCACCTTCAAATCTTTTACACTCTTTTCCGTTTGAATCAAGCATTACAACTGTCGGAACAAGAGTAATATTATATTTTTTGATTAGTTTATTATTCATATCTTTTCTTGAATCAACGATAATTTCGGTATAAGAAACTCTGTCTTTGTATTTTGGCAAAATATCTTTGAAAATTTTTTCAACTTCTTTACATTCAAGACACATCGAAGATGAAAATTTTATAATTTGAGGCAAATTTGTATCTGCTATTGCAGTTGAATCTTTATTCCATGTCAAAGCCCAAAAAGCAAGCAGCGGCAGAATTATTATTGCCAAAATTGTTACAATTGATTTTCTTGTCATAATATCCTCTTTTCTTTTTAATTACACCATATTATTTTATTTTGGCATAATTTTTGCAATAAGTCACTCAGGCGTAAACTATTCACCGAGTAAAATATTGTCAATAAGTCTTACTCCTCCGACTTTGCAGGCTATAAATACTCTTGTATTGTTATCTGCTTTTTTTACTTCTTCCAAATCCTCCTGATTCATAAATTCAAGATATTCAAGGTCGTGGTGTTCGTTTAAGAAATCATAAGCCGTTTCTTTTAACGCTTCAACATCTGTCACACCGCTTTTATAGCAGGAATTTATGTTATTTAGAATTTTTGATAAAACAAGTGCTTCTTTTTTATCATCATCAGATAAATATTTATTTCTTGAACTCAGCGCAAGTCCTGATTCTTCCCTAACTATCGGGCACGGAACTATTTCAACAGGTATATTCAAGTCTTTGACCATTTTTTTGATAATAATAAGTTGCTGTGCATCTTTTTGACCAAAAAACGCATAGTCAGGCTGAACAATATTAAATAATTTATTTACAACTGTGCAAACTCCGTCAAAATGCCCGACTCTTGACTTTCCGCATAATTTATTGACATAAAAAAAAGGAGGGATAACATAGGTCAGAAAATCATTTGTTCTCATTTGTCCCTGACCGTACATTTCGTTCGGACTTGGCGCAAAAACAATATTTACACCTGCATCATCGCACATTTTATTATCAGCCTCAAGAGTTCTGGGGTATTTGTCTAAATCTTCCCCCGGACAAAACTGAATAGGATTAACAAAGACCGAAACTACAACTCTGTCACATTTTTCAACTGCTTTTTTAATTAGGCTCAAATGACCGTTATGCAAAGCACCCATTGTAGGAACCAAACCGACTACAAGCCCCTGTTTTTTCCATTCTTTAACCTGTGTTCTGACTTCTTCTATTGTATGTAATAACATTAGTAAACCTCGTTTTCGTTAGGGTAATTCCCGTTTTTAATATCCTCAATATATTTTGTTGCACAATTTTTTATAAGTGTTTTCATATCGCCGTATTTGCGGGCAAATTTTGGTGTGAAAGCATCAAATTTGCCAAACAAATCATCACAAACCATTACAAATCCGTCACAATATCTCCCAGCGCCACACGAAATTGTAGGAACAGAAATATTTTCCGTTATATCTTTTGCTACCTGTTCAGGTACCATTTCTAAAACTATAGAAAAAACTCCCGCTTTTTCAAGTTTTTTTGCCTGTTTTAAAAGTTCATCAGCTGCTTCTTCAGTTTTCCCCTGAATAATATGTCCGCCAATAACATTTTGACTTTGCGGAGTAAAGCCGATATGCCCCATAACAGGAACGCCCATATTTATGGTACATTCTATAAGTTTTTCGATATAATCGTTGCAGCCTTCAAGTTTAACCGCATTAGCACCGTTTTTAACCATATTCCCGATATTTGTAAGCGCAGAAGGAATATCTATCGTATAACTCATAAACGGCATATCTGTAACAACCATAGCCCTTTCAACTCCTTTTGCAACGGCTTTTGTAAAAATTGTCATTTCCTCAACACCGATACAATTTGTATTTTCATACCCCAATGCGGTCATCGCAAGGCTGTCGCCTATTAAAATTACATCAACACCGGCATTATCAAGATATTTTGCGGTAGAAAAATCGTAAGCAGTAAGCATAGAAAACTTTTCACTGTTATCTTTTATTTTTTTCAACGTTCTTACAGTAACCTTAGCCATTTTTCTGCTCTTTTCTAAACCAATAATAAGCCGCCCTTGCGACTTTTTTTGCACTGTGTCTGATTAACCCGTCTTTTGAGGGTTCAACAAGGTTTTTAGCACAAATATCTATACCAAGTTTTTTTATTTCGGCAATATCAAGTCCGACAGGAAACTGTCCTTTTTCGCTATACTTTTCGTAAGGTAAATCAGGAAGGTTATCATTTACTAACACCGCATCAACAAGATGCTCAACACCTGAATGTCTTAATAATGCCTTCAAATGATCACTGACATTATAACCGTCAGTTTCACCAGGTTGAGTCATAATATTGCAGACATAAATTTTCTTCGCTTTTGATTTTGAAATAGCCTGTGAAATTTCTTTTATTAATAAATTGGGGATTACACTTGTATAAAGACTCCCCGGACCTAAAATTATAAGTTCGGCATCTTCTATTGCTCTCAATGCTTCCGGTAATGCCTTACAATCTTCAGGTTCGCTGAATAGTCGTTTTATATGCCCTTTTGCTTCCGGAATCATTGATTCCCCATGAATTATCCTGCCGTCTTCCATTTCAGCAGCAAGTTTCATATCATCTAATGTTGCGGGTAAAACCTGACCTCTTAATGAAATTACATTGGCACTTGCTTTAACCGCTGATGCCATATCACCTGTAATTTCACACATTGCAGTTAAAAAGAGGTTGCCAAAACTGTGCCCTTCAAGACCTTCGCCGTTATCAAAACGATATTTAAAAAGTTTTGTAACCAAATCTTCATCATCAGCCAAAGCTGTCATACAATGGCGAATATCCCCCGGAGGTAAAATTCCCAAAGATTCTCTCAAACGCCCGGAACTTCCTCCGTCATCACCTACACTAACAATTGCGGTAATATTATTGGTAATATTTTTTATTCCGCTTAAAAGCATTGATAAACCTGTTCCGCCGCCAACAGCAACTATTCTTGGTCCTCTGCTTAACTTTCTCTTGCGGTATAAATTTTCTAACAAGACATCACTGTCTTTATTATCAGGCAAATCAAGAATAGACAAGTTTGTCATTCTCCAGCCTTTAAAGAAGAATGCCGCACCTATCATAACAACCCCAAATGCAAGCCACTCCGTTGAAATTATATTTGCAACTTTGCTTATAAATTGCATAGTATAAAAAACAGGTCTGATATCAAATAATATCAAAATCCCTAAGGTCATTAAAAGTGTGCCCACAAAAATTAGTGCAAACCATCTTTTAACCTGTAATCCGGGCAACAACCAGCCTATTTGCTTTGGCATCTTAAATTTTTTCATAATACTCCTGCTATTCTACCCAGCCTGATTTCATGGCATTTTTATAATTAAACGGTAACGGTGTTACAACTTCGTTTGCCGCTATTATCAAATCTCTTGCGTTGGACAATTTATTTGAAAAATGAATTGTATCCGCCTCTATTAAAGTTTTACCGCCGATATTATTTGCTACTCTTGAATTATGCAGTAAATCTTTTAATCTTGAGATTGATATATCGGTATTTTCCAAATCTCTTGCACTAAAAATTATATTTCCTTGTTCATCGTAAATTTTTTCAAGATGAACTTCATGTGCAACCTGAATATTTTCTTCGTCACTGATTTGTGCAAGATTTTGTCCGGCAGCACCATAATATATGAGCCATTTTGAACATTTTTTTATTGCTCTTGCAATTGTTCTTGAAACATCAATGTCTTCCATTGCTTTGCGATACATAGCGCCATGCGGTCTTACATGTTCAATTTCCATGTGATAAGCCTTTGCAAAAGTCATCAATGCGCCAACCTGATACATAACAAGTGCTTCAAGTTCATCTTCTTCCAAATCCATAGGACGATAACCGAAACCCTGAATATCATCATAGCCAATGTGTGCACCTACAACGACATTTTTTTCTTTCGCCTGCAACAAGGCTTCTTTAATCGCAGACGGATCACCAGCATGAAAACCGCAAGCAATATTAACAGAACTTACATAATCCAAAAGTTCATATTCGCTGTTATTTTTGTAAACACCGAAACTCTGCGCCAAATCGCAGTTAAAATCAATATTTTTTATCCCTCTTTTTTCAATAGTATTTTGCATAAAAACATCCCTTCTATACAATTATACTATTAAAAAAATAATATAGGGATTTTTTACAAAATATTAATCAGACAAGAATTAAGCGTTATAATACATTCCTTGGCTATGATACGCTTCCATTAGCGAACTTCTTAACAAATCTTCGTTCATATCTGCCTTGCCGTATGCAATTTGTTTTGAAATTAAATCAGATTGCTGGTTTGAAGTAATTTTTATCATGCCCGAAAGTTTATTTCTGAAACTTCTGTATGCACTGCGCAGTCTATTATTTAGTTTAACTGCATTATTAAGTGCCTGTTCAAGATAGGAAATTCTTTCCTGATTGGTTCGCTGCAAAGGATTAGATGCTTTTTGATTTTTCTTTGCCTTGGCACCTTCTTCAATTATGCTGTTTATTCCGGACAAAACACGTTTCGGAGCAGACAAAACTCCCGAAACAGTATTTTTAGCAGATGTAACTTTTGAAACAGTCATAATAATCCCTTATTCCTATATATAAATAAAGAATATTTTGACTTCTAAATTGCCTTAATTTAACAAAAATTTACATATCAGCGGACAATCATAAACGACTTTAATACTCTGCCTGCCCCGTCACCTTTGAGAGAAATTACATTGTATTTCTTTTTATAGTTCATTGATGTTGAACTTCCTCCATCAAATCCCATTGCTCTGTCTAACTGAAGCCTTTTACACAAATCTCTAACCTGATACATATCCATAGGATTTTCATCAGTGATAATCAAAATATGACATTCATCCGTACCCTTTATACCGATAATGGTTCTTGATGTTTTGTGTAAAACTGATGCGGATTCTCTTATTACATTCCCTTCTTTATCTTTAACAATAAAACCTTCTTCTTCAAGTTTCAGTTCGGGATAAATTAAAGGTCCGCCCTGAGCAGATGTCACAATTGCACATTCAAAGTCAACGCCTGCGTTATGAGGTGCAATTTCATATTTGAATTGGTTTCCGCATTGTAAAACTCTGAACTCACTGCGATTTAAAACCTTATTCATATTTTTCCTGAAAAACGGATTTGAATACAATGATTTATTGAAAATCGGGTCAGCAGTAGTCATTCTGTCGGTAACGACATAAGAGATTGTTTTAGAATTATTCGGATCAAAGAAACCGGCATTTACAGTCAATATTGCTCTTGCTTTTTCGTGTGCTTCGGCATTTGTAATCAGTTCTTCGCTTGTTATAAATTTTATTTTTTTCTTTACTTTTTCCCCTTTTAAGACAATATGATAAATTCCACTATCATGAGAAATTGAAATTTCTTTTGAATACGATGGAAGACAAAAAATTAATATAAAAAAGACCAACAGATATTTAAAATATTTTTTAATTAAATTTATATTATTAAGCATATTATTACCTCAACTAAAATATATAATACTATTTATATGCTAAAATATCAAATTCATTAAAAATACATATTTTAATTTTCATTTTAAAATAATTTTATGGGAAAACATAAAAGAAATTTATTTAAAAAAAATGTACCTGAACACAAGACAGGCAATATTAAAGTTTTATATGTCGGTAAATTATGGCGCAGAAAATTTTAAAATTGCTCCGGAGTCCAAATGTTTGTGTTTGGCGCCTCACCAAGATGACGAAACAATCGGGATGGGCGGTACTCTTGCAAAATATCATGACAATTTCGATTGTATATGCTTAACGGATGGATCCAAAGGTCTTAAAGATGCACAAAGGATTTTAGGAATCAAAGCATCTGAAAGCGAAGCCGTAAGTATTCGCGCCAAAGAGTTTGAAAATGCAATGAATATTGCAGGAATCAAACAATATAAAATTTTAGATATTAAGGATCGTTCTTTAGCGCATGGTTATAAACAATTTTCAGAAATTAATTTTCAAAATTATGATTATGTTTTTATTCCAAATATTATAGACCAGCATAAAGACCATAAAGCGGTTAGTTTTCTTTTATATAAATATTTAACTGAAAACGATATAGATAAAGATTTTAAAATATGTTTTTACGAAGTATGGTCAACTTTAGGAATGGTTAATGCCTGTTAAAAGAATACATAAAAACAAAGGAAGAAATGCTTATTGCGTATAAATCACAGACAACCCACAGGTCATATACCCCGGCAGCAATTGGTTTGAGTGCATATAGGGGGCTTTCAAAAAATTTGGATTACGCTGAAGCATACTTAATATTAACTCAACAGGAATTTATACAACTTGTGGAAGATATTTATCCCATTATTAAATAAAATTATACATACGAACGAATTTCTAACACAAGGAATCGGCTGAATAAATAATATTTTTTCATAGTTTCATATTCAAAAACTTTCATCAAAGTTAATCCTAAAATATTATATTTTGTCTTTTTGGTAATATATGAATCCGGACTATGTTTAAATTCTATATTGTGTTCTTTTGCAAAAGAGAGCATATCCCTTTTTGCATCAAGCATATCCTGATTCTTTTTGTCGGAAATTGTTTTTACTGTAGAATTATAATTCTTTCTATAGTTATAGTATGTATCCGGAACAATCACTATATTTCTCAAAAAATATATTACTCTTATGTAAAACGAACATCCTCGTAATATACCCCTTCTTTGAAAAATAAATTATGCTTTAATAATAAATTTCTCTTATAGATTTTATTTACGGTATAACATTGACGGGGAATCCTGCATAATTGCATAATCTTGTTGATATTGGTTAAACGCAATTCTTCATTGAATTTCAGCATATATTTTTTACGCGCTGAAGCGTATAATACCTGAAATAGCCATATCTGAATCGTTATGTTTTGCTGTATTATACAATTTTTCATAAAAATCATTATCTATATAATCATCAGAATCGACAAAACCTATATATTCTCCGGTTGCAATTTTTATTCCGTTGTTTCTTGCCGCAGACACTCCCAAGTTATCCTGATTTATTAGTATTATTCTATTATCTTTTTGCTTATATTCTTCAATTATTTTTAAAGAATTATCATCACTGCCATCATTTACACAAATAATTTCAATATCATTAAGTGTCTGATTACAAATACTATCTAAACATTCTTTAAATACTTTTCGTTATTATAAATTGGAACTATAACAGATACTTTAGCCACTTTACAACTCCTTACAAATCTTTTAATTTATAAAAACAGTATATTGCCACCATAAAGGCAATGACAGGAATTGTCGCAGTAAGATATGGAGATAAAATACTTTTTTCTGCCAATAAATCAAAAAACGGGATTGTAATGTAATACAAAAATACGCAACCGATTCCTATTGTAAAACCAACAACTCTTTGTTCTCTCGGTTTACTAATTCCTAAAAGACATCCGAATATCGCAAGTAATACACATATTATAGATGACATACTACGCTGAATATACTTGTTTAGATTATAGTTATATTCATCATCTAATTTTTCTTTTTTTAATAACTTAATATATTTTTTTAAATTTTTAGTATTAATACTTCTTTCTTTTATTGTTGAATAGGTCATCAATACATAAGCATTATGGGCGGCCTCGCCCTTTAAGATTTCAAGTTCATTTTGATGTTTTATATCGATGTATATTCCATCATTTGATATGTTTTATCTA
>Ga0256407_10004574_pt1 | contig 22969 bp, 19 predicted proteins | sample RumenRJG_04DNA_FD_193489 | JGI IMG/M metagenome (GOLD analysis project Ga0256407, IMG submission 193489) | Bovine rumen microbial communities from Lethbridge, Alberta, Canada - RJG_04 | ecosystem: Host-associated > Mammals > Digestive system > Stomach > Rumen | place: Canada: Alberta... | reverse complement strand
AGATCTATATGTCATAGGTTCAAGTTTCTTATTGTGAATAGTGATAAGTCTTACCTGTCTAATCTGTCTAATGCCAGTATTAGCATATAAGAACTCTCTCACAAAATACGGATCAGAGCCCTTCTGAAGAATGATAACTTCACTCATAATGAACTTACCTGTTTTAAGATCCGTTCTAGTTTGAGATACCATATCGATAATATATGGCATCTTCTTCTCCCTCCACATTTCATTGATGGTTTCTTTGATGCTATCGAAGAATGTGAAATCTGGAAGAGACCTTACAAACAATGCTGGATGACGATCATACTCTCCAATATCAATAATACCCTGAGATACATAAGATCCAATGCCAGTATCATTGATTTTCTGAAAATCTGTATCCTGTATCTGGCATGGCATACACTCATCAGGGATTAAGCAAAATGGAGCATTTGGGTCTTTCATCAGTTTGATAGTAACATCGATTACCTCTCCAAGATTATGAGATGGAATGGATGTTTTCATACCGACTGCAATACCCATCTGGCCTAATATCAGAAGAGTAGGAATCTTTGCTGGAAGATACACCGGCTCCCAGTAATTATTCTCATAAGTAGGCACCCAATCAGTAGAAGATCTGTCATCATAGATATCCTGAAGGAACACATCTATTGCAAATTGGGATAACTTACAGCTGGTATAACGTTCAGATGCTGGGCATGGATTGATTTTCGTACCCCATGAACCAGAACCTACCATTGTTGGATACTTGGTAGAAAAGCTATTAATCATATTTCTAATAGCCAATTTAACTGAAGCATCACCATGAGGATTGTATTTCTGGATAACACGACCCATCATACTAGCGGTCTTTACAAATCCCTGTCCCTTAAAGTCATTTCCGGCGCACCAGATAATTCTTCTAATAACTGGTTTCAATCCATCTATACAATCTGGAATAGCTCTACATCTTGCTACATAGATTGCATATGCCTTCATATCTTCATTAGACTGAGTGGCGATATTTACCTCTTCTATATTCTCCTTTACATTTTTCAATGGCTCTGTAGTAACCTTTGGCATAGCCCTTTTAGATTTAGTTTTGGTATTCTTTTTCTTGACAGTCACACTATCTACCTCCTCAAATTTATAGTTAATCATTAAGAATGTTTTTATACAAAATTGTAAGAAGACATGACTTCATCTATGGCTTTAAATAAATCTTTCATCTTTTCAGAATCGTAGCAATATATTTTATACTCAATAGAAGAAGAGTTCCTTAACATGCATTCTTTGGGATTAGAGAATATTTTGTACAGCAAATTTATTATATTATATCTATGCTTTCTATCTTCATCCCTGTCAAATACAAATGAACTGTAATATAGATTGATATTGGCCACATGAGTCATTTCATCACTATTATACCCATATGACCCAGGATTATCTAGTGAATACACTATAAGTCTATACGATTCAGTAGAATCATACCTCAAATACTGGTAATTGATTATAAATCTGTTTCTTATACAGATAGTGTCACTTGTTACAAGATCTACCACATTTTTCTCATATTTGATTATAGCAGAATCATTGCATAAAGCATGTTGTATTACTGCTACCCCATTAATTATGTCGGTAGTATTGGCATATTGATTTAGCATTTTATCACCACCATTATAGAAAAGGATATAAAGAAGAGTATTGGCTCTTCTTTATAGTCACTTAGAATTTAAGTATTACCATTCTTTTTAAGATTCTCATAGTACAAGCATCCATCTGGATAATTAGTATCAGATGGATTATCTGATGAAGATGAATCCATGTGAATATCTGTATCTTTAACTTTATCCTGTAATCTTTCAAGGGATGCTCGCTTTAGATTCTTCTTATAATCAAGTCTCTTGTGTTCTATATTAGTATACGATAAGGATTGCCTATCTTTAGAGTATTGCTTAAAGTTGGTCACTTGTTCGTGGAAATACTCATTGTCCATATATATAATAAGATGGCATTTCATAGAAGTTATAGGCTCCAATATATTGATTGTGTATGTTTGCCAATCTATGGAAGTCTTAACTACTTTAAATCCATTATATACCCAAATATCCAAGAATACAGATGGCGATATTGCTATAGCTTTAGTCATATCAATAGCAGCTCTAAGATCAGCAGCTAATAACTCTGAGAAGTTTATATGCATAAGCTTCTTGGATTTTATATCTGCTATATCTTTATCACTATTAAAGTTGTATTCTGTTCTAGTAGCCCAAGGCCATCCTTTTTCATTAGTATTCGGTATCTTAGCAAGAGAAGTATTTTGTACAATGAAAGAATTCTTATCTAGCTTACTGATAGATCTTATGAGATCATATTGAGTAAATGAATAGTAAGCGTAGAATTTTGGGCATACAAAATCTACTTCAGAATCAAAAGTGATTGTGTAGTTATTCATCAAATGCCCTTGTCTCATTCCTTCATCTGTCTGTACCTCTCCTGTCTTTATATGGAACCAACAATGAGGAACTTTAAGGAAATACTGCATAGTGCCAGTACCAGAATTGAATTTATATTCTAGCATCAATCTAGATCTCTGGTTAAAATAGTGGCAAAACTCCACAGCATCTATTATCTTCCCACTATATGGACAAAGATTCTTTAATCCAATATCAGCTGCTAATTGTTCTAATAACTCATTAGGAACGTGAAAATCCATATCAAGATAATGCTTCTCTGATCCACCTGCTCTAAACCAAAGAGTACATGATTTTGCTATATCAAAATTTATCCCTTGATATGGAAGCAGCATCTTGAATGTGAAATTAGCTTTCATTGCTTCCATGGCAATGGATATAAACAAGTGTTTATCTCTATCAAAGAAGAATGCATCCTTATATCTAGCCCTATTAGTATACGTTAGAGCACCATAGTTATGAGTATTCAACTGGTCTCTATTATAAGATATATCTTGTATAGATGCTCTTATCATAGCAGCTGGTTTGGCTATAGTGAGCATATCTTTTCTTGTTAATCTATTAGCTTGCTCTAATATATTAGATGATTCTATATACTTGCTTTTAAAGAAATCATCTGGGAATTTATTATAAAACCATTTGGTCATAAACTCCACAGCACAAGAGAAGTTCTGATTAAAGGATGGTATAACAAGATTAGTTTTCAATTCTTTCTTATAATCTCTCTCTATTTTTAGAATTGGGTAATCTTTTGGATGCAAACCAAGCATACTCTCTACTTCTCTATTTGATAATATCTTCATATTAGAGTAATCTGGAGCTTTTCTTATCATACACGTTCACCTCTCTATTATTCAAATGTGAGAATATATGATATTTTGCAAAAAAAAATGGGGAAAGCCGAACTCAGGGCTTTCGCCCTATAGGTTATTGCACTGCTATTATATATCATTGTAATTACGCCATATACCAAAAATCTCTAACCCCATTAGAGGTTAGAGAAATTTTATTTATGCGAAATATACATAATTGTTATCGTAATGCTTAGCTCTAATAAGATCAGCTGGAGTGATAACATCATTTCTATCTTCCATGATCTTAGCAACAGCGCATACATCTGCAGGAACCAGATATACAACTCCATCGGCAGCTGCTGGAAGTCCAGAAGTCTTTTTAGTCTTTGAACCAGAAAGATATCTTACACCAATATATGTACTATCAGAAGAGTTAGAATCTGCTTTCCACTGACCGAGGTCTTTTGTATCAAATGTTGTAGTAGCAACTGCAGCACCAGCTGGTATAGTGTGCTCAGCTCCGTTCTTATCCTTGAACTTATATTCTTTGCCAAGGTAATTCTTAATATTGGTAAATGCGTATTTTGTAACAGCCATTTATTTTCATCTCCTTCAAGAGTAAACGATTATCTATTTGTCAACGAAAAAAAAAAATGGGGCTAATAGGCCCCACTAAGAGGTGTTCAGATCTTATTATGTATCCTGAGCACCTCTTCCCAGATATGGTCATAAATGATAGCAGTTGCTACCAAACTGATAACAAATGCTACCAGAAATACCACCAATAACTGTTTCTTATGTTCCTTTAACAGTGTCATAAACTCTTCCATACTAACTCCTCCTTATACTCTATATTATAGGTATCATTAGTATAGTATACAATTTATTATCCGTTAGGATACATATGAGCCATTACAAAATCTTTATACCACCCATGGTCATATTCTGCTTTATCGTCGAATACGACAATATCTCTGTATGTAAATCCATCTGGTTCTGTTTTCGTGTTCTCCTCTTTATATGGAGACACAACATACACAAATGCAGTAACTGGATCGAGATATTCTATCTTGCCTACTACCCCATTTACTACCTCTCCTGTATCTGCATCAATATAAGAAATCTCTCCATTAAGAGAATTGATATCTTTTATATTTCTGTGAATCATTACATTTCCTTCCTTTCGTATAAATGTGAGAACAGAGCATATAGCTCTGCTCTCTATTGATTCTCTTCTTACACCATATCTTTGTATTTAGCTCTAAGTGCTTTAATTTGATTAATCCTAGCATCCCCATAATTATCAATAGACAGATCTTGGAATGCATTGATATTAACTACGGTATCTTTATAGATATTGATAGATGAATTCATCAATCCATCATTTCTAGAAATACAGAAAGCATTCTTTGGAGAGTACATTTCCTCGCAAGCTTTTCTAAAGTTTTCATTTAAGATGAGAAGAATGTTCAATACATCTCCATCGAAGTCTGCATTAAGACCAGCAAGGGTTTGTGTATCCATACCCATAACATAATCCATGGTTACTGCGACTACTTCTTTATATACCACAGAATAGTATGAGATAGTAGGATTACGATTAATCAATACATTGATCTTTCTATCTCTGATAAGATTATTGATGATACTTAATACTCTTTCATCTGGTTCAAGAGATGCTTTGTACCAAATCTTATATGCTGCAGAATAAGAGATATTATAAGACTTCTGCAGAATGTTGATGATAATCTGTTCTAGCAGAACAACAGCACCAGAATATGGAAGAGTAATCTGATTCATATCCAGATGATGATCTGGAACAATAACAGTTCTTTCTGAGAATGCTACACGACCAAAAATGGTATTACGCATAACACCTTTCTTACCATTTAAGATAGCAACTATCTTTTCTGTGAGCTCAGAAATCTTCTCTTGCATATTCCAAAGAAGACGATTCTGTTCTGCTTTATTACGATAAATAGACAGATTATCTTTGTTTACTGTAGCAGCAAGTTTAGCCAGAAGATTAAATGCAGCATTGGTCTCTTCAAAGGTGAATCTCTTATTCTCTACTTTTGCTATACGAAGCTGAGTGGTATATACAGGGATAGAATGGGTGAAGATAATATCCCTATTAGCCATAATATCTTCGTACACATCTTTCTTTGCTGGTTTCTTAGAATAGAAATACTTTACGATCTCATCAAACCTATCTCTGAAATCCAGCATTCCAATTCCTGCAAAGGTGCTATCAACTGCAGTCTTTCTCTTCTTAAATCTGCGAGACAGTTTCTTCTTAAGAAGCTTCTTATCAGTATTAGACATTGGATTGCCATCTGTATCTAACTGAACTTCTGGTTCTATAATGGCTTCCAAATTATCCTTACCAATCAAGAAAACAAGAGATTGGTACATCATTGGATGGATTACGCAATATTGTGGTTTTAAGCGAATCCATCCAAAATAAGTAAAGTCATCTCCTACCATCTTTACAGGAGTACCACAAATTGGGCATACCCAATTAGCATCATCTGGTACAGACCTAAATCTGCCTTGTACATATCCGCACTTACAAGAATACCTGTTTGAATATGGATCTTTGTCTTGCAAAGACCTACCAAACTTAGAAGAGAAGATAGAATCTTCTGATTTCAATGCTTTATTAATCGGCTGTGGTTCTTTGATAATAAACCCATGGTGATTGGAAAGATCCTTCTCGCATTCTTTATCAAGATCAATTCTCTCAAGCTTGACAAAGTAATCATAGTCTGGATCATTCGGAAAGTGGAGATTATAGCTAATCTCTGGTTCTTGCACTCTCTCATCATTGTCTTGCATTGGCATAAAATATAAACCCTCCTTATAAAGTAAAAAATGTGGATTCTTAGAATCCACATATCCTATGACTCATTTCTATAGTTTATCATCATTGGTTTACTTAGAAAGTTTAATGGCTAATAAAAAAGAACCACGACATCGCTATAATTCAAAGGAGCGTGATATGATGGCTAAGCGTACTTCAAAGACAATAACCGATCCGAAAGAAGTAAACTTTCTTCTTAATATAACCGAAGAGGAAGGGCAGAAGCTCTCTTTCATCATGGATAACTTTTGCCCATTCAAAGGAAAACCACCTAGGTTCAATCCATATGATATCTTTATAGTTCCTGCTGGGGCGTATGGGCCTGAAGGGAAGAAGAATAAACAGCAATTCACTACTACAGTAGGAAGATGGGTATATAATAAGGTATTCATAGAACAAGATCTGTTTGATCTGTTTCATTATGTAAATGAGACACTTAACAAGAAGATGTTTAATAAGATCAATGTTATCATGTCTCATGCACTCATAGAAGATAAGATAACTCTAGATGTATTGAAGAAGTATGTGTTAAAAACACAGAAGTTCCAGCCATACTGTAACGTACTATGTCCTTCCATAACAGAAGAAGTTATGATGATCCCAAGTCAGATCAAGAAGAAGAAAGCAGAGCTATTCAAAAAGTACGAAAAAGAGTTAAAAGAGAATGATCCTGTTACTTCTCAGAAGATAGAAAAAGAGCTATTAGCAGAAGCTTCTAAATATATGAAAGATGATGACTTCATGGATCTAGTAAACTCTGGCGCTCGTCTGTCTTGGGGAAATAACTTCAAGAACACATTTGTATTTAGAGGCGCTGTAAAAGAATCTGATCCTGCAAAGGGTGGGTATACTATTATCAAATCAAACTTTGCTGATGGTATGAGCCCAGAAGATTATACAGACTTTGCTAACTCGCTTACTGGTGGCCCATATGCTAGAGCAAAGAAGACAGAAGTTGGCGGTGCATGGGAGAAAATGTTCGTAAGAGCATTCCAACACTTAAGAGTATTGCCAGAAGGAACAGACTGTGGTACAAAGAAGCATCTTACCATAACTCTTACTGAAGACAATATAGGAGATTGGATGTATTCTTACGTAATAGAAGGAAATAATCTAGTAGAGATTACATCCGATAATATGGATAAGTATATTGGCAAGACAGTAAAGTTACGTTACTCTGGATTGTGCGAGTCTAAAGAAGGAATTTGTAGTAAATGTGCTGGTCACCTATTTAACAGAATAGGGTTAAATGAAGTTGGCTTAGCATCATATCAGATATGCTCCGTTATTAAGAATATATCTATGAAAGCTTTCCATGATGGAACTGTAAAGGTTACTAACATAGAAAAGAAATATGGATTGAATAAGATCTTTGGCACTAAATAAAAAAAAAATAATGGAAGCCTAGATAGCTTTCATTATTTATTCTTTTAGATTATATAATGCCCTATAAATATATTGGGTCTAGTTTTCAAATTAGTAAAATTTGTTCTTATATACTTATATATAAGCTTCTTAGTTCAAAATGATAGCGCAATATAGTATTATTGGAGAAGATTTGAGATGGAATCTGACAGCCAGTCTAAAACCGATTGTATCGATTCAAACTGGAGCAGCTCCAAGAAATGTTTGCATATTATTAGTACTTGCTCAATCACATCTAATATATACTTAAATGTGATACGCTGTTGATATGGTATGACTACCATTGTACAGTCTAGGTTTGCACATAAAGTGTTCATAATACTACATCCTTTCCGAACCTATTTTATCTGAATTAAGAAGCTATAGAGAGTGAGCTGCTACTCACTCTCTAATCTTATCTTAAATTCAAACAATTATAATAGTTCATGAATATAGTATACAATTTCACAATAAGATAAAAAAAATAATGGAAGTTTAAACTTCCATTATTTCTCTTTATTTTGAATATATATACAATGCCTTTATTTGATATAGGCTGGATTTCTTTAGTTAGAATATTAAAATAAATACTTATATATAAGCTTCTTGGTTCTATTTAGCGCAAGATGGTAAATGGATATTTTTTTTTGCTCATAGTTCTGATAAGAATTCTAAAATTGCATTGATGAGATATTTAATCATTTCTGGTAGTCCTATCTCTTTGGCAATTTCGATCATAGACAGCAATTTGTATGAATATTCTATTGCTGTACTTATCACAAAACGTTGTTGATATGGTATCACAACCATACTGCATTTGAATTCACATGAAGAACACATGATATGCATCTCCTTTTCTTATTTGAATTAAGAAGCCCATAGAGAGTGAGCCGCAACTCACTCTCTGATTTCTCAAATTCAAACATTACTCCATAAACTTATATATAAGCTTCTTGATTCAGATATAAACTGATATCAGATCAATAAGATTATCTATTAGAATCTTGATAAGATCTAATAGTCCTATTTCTTTAGCGGTTTTTATAATTAATAGAAGTTTGTACGTATAATCTATTATCGTGCACAATAATCGTTTTTGATATGGTATCACAACCATACTACAGGTTAAATCATATGATGCATTCATGATATGCGTCTCCTTTTCTTATTTGAATTAAGAAGCTTTATAGAGAGTGAGTGGTGGCTCACTCTCTCTTTTCTTTCTTAAAACAAATATCATATAATATTTTACTCAGCAAACTTAAATGTAAGCTTCTAATATTATTGAAAAGGATTGTAATTCCATTAGGAATTCGATGTTAGCCATATTATGAAATTCACCACTAGTTTTATTGAAAATATCTCTAGTGCTAATTTCATTATCTGTAGTAGTTGTTGGACTACGTCTAGACAATCTTTATTTGGAGATATGTAATGCCATTCCTGAACAGCTGGTATTACTACCATTGAACAGTTCATATCTAAAGTTGTTGAGTTCATCATAAATCTCTCCTTATATATAATATGAAGAAGCTTTATAGAGAGTGAGGTGCAACTCACTCTCTACTTTTTCTCCATATGAATAAAATAATATCATAAGATCATTATTATAGTATATAATTTATACAAAAATTCCCATAGTACCACTAGGTACTATGGGAGCATTTTATTAGAAATAAATCATATAAGATATAGCCCAAGAAGCACCAAGGTCACTTAAGTACTTATTTGGGAAATTGATTCTAGTACATGGACGAATGTCTTGATAGTATGAGAACCCATTGATTACTTTATACCAAGCAAGGCATAGTTCAATGCAGTTAAATCTAGAATCATTAATGCCAGTAGTATTGATGAAGTAATCTCTACCATCGGTCTTAGTGATAGTAAGAGAATTGGATACAATAACCTGTGCCGGAAGCTCCGTAGTATCCGAATAGATATTAGAATCTATCGGGGTACCATCTTCAAGCTGCCTAATCAACACTGGATCCGAGTCAAATTTCTTAAAGTAGTATGCTACCATCTTCGCATCAGTAAGAGCTTTTCTACCAAAGTAAATGGTTCTGTATGTAGCATTCAAATCTTTATTATATGGCACATATTGGAATGGGACTAGATCTTCTGGAGCTATCCAATCCTTATTGATTACTTCATACTTTAATGCAGATTCTCTATTGCACCCAGAAGTTCCCATGCAAAACAGCTGAGTACAATATGTATTCTCTGGCGTCTTGGTAATAACTGTATTATCTAGAGAAAGAGCTGTGTTGTAAGTTGGAGTAATATAATCTTCATGAGGAAGATAGAATGCATGAAGAGCCATGAATTCTGATCCGGAGATCATGGTCTTATTACGCCCAGTAAATACTACCTCTCCAGTCTCTTTATTTGTGATGACTACTTTGGTTCTAAGACCATACTTGTTCCCTTTGTATGGATTTACTATTTCTCTATTACCAGTTTTGGTGTTAGTAAGAGATATACTGTCATGTATATTAGTGCTATCTCTGAATAACGATTTACCCATTTATCTTAACCTCCATATATATTAAGCAAATTCTATCTGATAGCTCAGCGTATCTCCATCTAAGGTAGCATGAGTAGCAGACTTTATGAATTCACTATCAGCATTTGTAAATGTGACTTTAGCCAATCCAGTGCAGCCAACGAAGATATCATCCATCGACTCTATGACATTTGCATTCAGTGTTATCTCTGTAAGAGATACACAATCTTTAAATGTCTCATCGAGATAGAATTTAGATTTGCTATTTGCTCCTGTTGGCATGAAGTCTTTCACTTCTTCTAGCTTACTGCATCCAGAATATGTACCTTGCATTTTTACTACAGAATTTAGTACTTTGTTAAATCCTTGTACTCTCTTTAGCTTACTGCATCCAGAATATGTGTTCTGCATGTTTATCGTAGATAAAGAGTTGCCAGTTATAGGCATAGCAGTTACAATGTTGGCACAACCCTTAAATGCATTGGTAAGATCGACAGTGGAATGGTATACGTCTATCGATGGAGAACGTATAAGACTTACACAGTCTTTGAATGCATTATTGGCATCTACTATGTTATTATTGAATTTGATGGTATTACTATTGGCATCATCAATATATTTCATAGCAGTGCAGCCTTCAAATGCAGACTCAAGATAGATATTTGTAGTGTTTCCACCTAAATACCCATTAAATGTGATTACTGGTCTGTTAACCATACTAGAGCACTGGTAGAAGCATCTTTCCATATGCGCGTCACCATGCATTATCTCTATCTTAGGAGCTTTTGTCATAGCTTTGCACTGGTAGAATGCTTCATACAAATCTATGTCTTCATTGCTTCTTATATAAGTAGGAGGTGTTGTAAGATGATAGCATTGGTAGAATGCATATTTCATACTAACGTTTCCTGTATCATTAGCATATTGAGCAATCTGGCAGTCATCTATTGTCTCTAAAGCATAATCTTGGAAGAATAATTTATCGAACATTTTATCCTTATTATCATTCTTCATATAGGTTACACCATTCATATCAATAGATACTAGCGATGGGCTATTTGCAGCAAATCTATTCAAATTATTAGTTTTCAGCATCCCACCATTGGAGAATTCAAATCCAATTTGAACTTTCTGCAGCTTATCACAATCAGCAAACATTTCTTCCAATGTATCATAAGAAGACAATTGCTCATCTATTCTCTTATTAAGCAACTCTATATCATCATTATCTATTGCAGTCATTGTTTTATACAATGGCTCATATACTGTCTTCATCTTATATCCATTAAGGAATACATGATTATCACAATACATTTCTACAGCAATAGTCCCTAACCTTGGATCTAATTTCTCATAATTTAATCCTAGCATTGTCGGTATATTGCGTTTAATGATTTCATAGTTAAGCTGCATTCTAGTCTTTATATCTGCTTTCTTCATATCTCTTACGAAATTAAATGAAGATTTGATATAATGATTTGAATAGATCTTGTTAACTTTCATTGTGCAATAGATATCTACAGTTACTCTGCTCTTATCAGCTCTATAGATATAAACGTCTTCTTTGTTCCATGCTCCTCTTTGGAAGATATGAACAACTCCACCATTGTTTTCTTTATCTCCCTCTGTAGTTACTATTTCATTGCTCATATAAATCGGATGATTATATTTAGCAATGGATTTTCCTCTATCCAGCATTGGATAATTTTGTACTGGTTGTAATTTATCTACATAGGGACCATATTCTTCTAATTTGAAAGATTCTGTAGATTCTACAACTTCTGCAGGAATCTGATAGTCTCTAACTTGTGTCTCTTCATGTATATCTTCTATAACATCATTTGGCCTCATATAATTATCTGGGTCATTTGGATCGTTTACATCTAGCTCTTCACATCTTGGCATTAGTACTATTTTATATGATTTGAAGAAGTCTATCATCATCTGGAGATACTTAGCAACCATAGAGGATGAATGTCCAGGGAATCTATCAAATATATATTTGAATTCGTCTCCCTTCATATACTCTTCCATAACATATATAATCGAATCGCACACATTGATTATATAATCTTGCTTTGTATCTTCATCTTCAATTGCATCTATTGTCTGTATAGATTGATACAGTAAATATTCTTTTTCTTTTAAGAATTCTGTATATGTGGTAGCAACTTTGCCATTATTAAGTTTGAAATACGTAAAGTTTAACTTCCATCTCATAAGAGCATTATAAAGATCTTGCCAAATCGCATATTCTCTATAATCATCAGCATTTACCATTCCCTTAAGAACAACTTTGCGAACTGCATAATTTGTTTTATAGATATTGATAAATTGAGCAAAATCTTTAATCTGTGTAGTCGGAAGGATCATATTCCAAATTGGAAAATCTGTTAATGAATGATGGTGATCTACCTTAACGTATTCTTTTAAACTCTCAAGATTGGCCTTAAAATTAAACCCAGATACATATAGCAGTTTAGATGGAACGTCTAATATGAAATCTTGCAATCCATTGAAGATATACGTCAATACTGTCATATATATGAATAGATGGGCTATATTGAATTTATGAGATGGAGATAATACTGGTACTAGAATATTCACATTCTTCTCTATCAATACGTCATCGTATAGCATAGAGTAGAAATAGCTCATTTGAGCTGTGTATTCACCAAGGTCTATTGTGTTATAGATTCCGTAATATTTGGTTCTAGCATAGTTGAATTTCTGTTCATATATAGAATCTTTGATTACTTTGTGGGCATCATGTTTATATTTTCTTCCATCCCACCAACCATCATTCAATGCAATTGGGTCATAATCTCTCCAATTTGCTTGGTCTTTTATATATTGAACTGAATATAAATCATCTATAGGAGCTTTAGAGAACTTAAGAGTTGAATTGTACTCATTATCTTCTACAGTCTTAGATGATACCCATGGCTCTTTATCCAGATATATAAAAGTGAATGTGATCGAATCTCCATATTTCTTTTTTGCCAAATCCGTTATAGGAGTTGTATAGAAGGTGTGACCAAATACATCATAGTTTGCATCTGGAAGATATTGTCTGTTATTATAAGTAGCAAAGTATTCCCACCCATTCTCTACATAATTCGGAAATGGGGCTTCTATATCAATATGATTTCCAGCAAATAAATGCTTCTTCCATTCTACAGTAAGCTTTTGCTGTCCGTCTGTCTCATACCAGCTATTATATATAAAGAGAACAGTAAGCTTTCTTGTTACTTGTGCAGGATCTATACCTTTGAGTTTAAATGTAAACTTACTTGTGTAAGTAAGACGATTCTCTGTTACAAAAGTAGTACCCATAACAAGAACAAAGTTTTGACCTGTCTCTCTATATGGATAGAATGGCCACATGATGCCAAACTTTTGCCCATATTGCTGGGTGGCATCTATTTCCGATGCGGCTATCTTAATGCCATATTCAGCTTCCTGGTTATAATAGAACGTAAAATTCAATCTCTGATTCTTAAGAGGTCTATAATCAAAGTTATATATCTTAAGACTACCAACTTTAGTGTTGATATTAAGAGTTACATGATAATCTGTTTCCTCTGTTAATGGAGCCCCATCCATATCAACTACTAACTTATTTCCTTTGGAGAAGAAGTTTTCTACTGGAAAAGTAATTTCAAAGGTCTTTTGCCTATCTTTAACTGGGTAAGCAACTGTTTTCTTAACTTTAAGATTCTGCGATACTTGTCTATCTGCATCGATATAAACAAAATATACTCTAAATTTAGTTCCTTTTTTAGGAGCCAGATTTCTATTTAGAAATACTAGTTTCTTATTACCAGCAAGAGTATAGTAAGAGGTTGGTAGCCAAGACTTAAACATCTTCACATAGATGAGGTAATTATTCTCAATATAATGATCCACAGGAGGAGTTATATCAAAAGAATATTGGTAATCATACTGCGATTCCATATCCACTATCTTAAAAGTTGCTTTCAATGGAGCAGCTCTGTAAAGATTTGAGTAGATGAAGTGGAAATTAATAGCCATACCCTTTTTGAGAGGAGTCTTATCTTTGAACGTAATATATGCGGTACCATCTTGATTCTGATGAATATCGTACCTATTATCTGCAACATACATAGTTCCGTATGTAATAAAGAAAGATCCTCCATTAGAACAGTAATACTTAAATGGTTGTGGAACGTTTATATTGGTTTGCCCATCCGAAGTCAACACTGTTTTAGCTCTTTCATATTGACTTTTCATATATGGAGAATACACATAAAGAATAGTAATATCACTATCTTCGTCCAGACCAATACTGGCATCAAGTATAGTAAGGGTTTCCTTATCAGCATCTATGGAATACATATCCTTATCTAGCCATACTGAGTTCACAGATACCATAGCCGTATTACCCTTTTTGAAGTAATTTGGTACTGGTACCGGCTTCAGGCTAAATGTATAACTTCCAGTAAATGTGACTTTTCTCTGATAAGTATGAACAGCATGCTTAGTATCTACAACAAACCCACCATACATGGTATTCTTATCATAATAGAACTCAAACTCTAAGGTTTTCTTGTTCTTTTCTATTCCATTTAGAAATCTTATGATATCGTATGAATGGACAATATAATCCTTACCATCTACAAGAACGTAACCATCCAACTTTACAAACATTACATTTCCTTTTTGCAGGAAATATTCAAATGGCCATGGAATATATCTCTCATTTGCCAAAAGATTGACAGATACGTCAATATCCGATGTAGTATTTTTTGTATTCTCAGAAGAGGAAGAATAGCTATCGGTCAATCCAGTGTCAGAGTAATATGTATCCATATCTCCAATATCAGCTGGAATTGATGCTGTTCTCTTACTTGGGGTGCTCATGGATTCCTTAGAAGAGAGATGCTCTATTACTTCATTCTTTATGCAAGATTTAGCATTCACGCTACGGTACATAAATTCTCCGTATGCATTCTGCTTTCTTACTTTAAGAAGAAACCATTTGAATACCTTGATATCCTCGAATCCAAATAAATTTATAAGAGACAGCATATCCTTAGTGCAAGATTTATACTTCACAAGATTATATACGTTCTTGCACAATCTCTCTTGATATTTATATGGGATAATATGATAATATGGAACACCATACATAGAGAAGATATACTCGATGCAGCGTCTATCTAATACATCTTTTCTTATAATATGAGATTGCATCTCCACCATCATATCCAGCATAGTAATAAGAAGAGTATAGCATATCATGAAAGAATGATAGTAATTTGCTTCTACTTCCATAGCACTGGTATACACAGTTCCTATCATATAATCTCTGCATTCAGCATACTTCATCTTGAACTCTTCTGTCAAAGAATAATTCATCTCTGTAGGACACCAGAGAATCTGAAAGTCTAATTTAGTTCTAGCATCATACAGAGTTATTCCCTGGGTTAGATAATTGAGATATTCATACTCCGGATACTCTGATCTTACTACATCAAGAACTCCAGCAGCTTCAAATGCTATATTAGTGGCTTGGCCTACTTCATGGAAATAGTTTCCTTCATATTGAAGATCTTCTGGTATTAGATATTCATAATCTCTTATAGGAATGCCTGGGTCTCCTACTGGTGGTAAACCAGTAATCTTTCTGTAATATTCATTCTTCTCATCATAATTCTCAATATACCAAGGCATTAGTAATTTTACTAATGCTTCATGATATTGATCTGGAATATAGTATTGATCTTTGTCTTTCTCATACAACGCTATTTGCTTTTCAGACATTCCGACTTGTACAAGGAAGGAATGAGGAATATCTGTAAATAGCCCTAACTCAGCGTGCCCTTCCATGCAAGAGATATATACTCCAGCAGCTTTAACAGATTCCATTGTTTCTTGCATATCTGCAGTCTGTTGGTCTTTGATGACGCAATTATATGCTAGCACCTTAATATTGTACATCACAAGATCAAGAAATGGATTCTCCGTTAGAACTTTATCATTCTTGTATTTCAGAGACAATATTAGCACCTTCCTTTCTTTTATTTGGCAAAAATTTTAATATAATGTCGTGCCTCTTAGTTTTACCCTATATGATGGAAATAGCTAATTACAAAAAAAAAGAAGAGGGTATTTGCCCTCTTCTTCTATATGGTCACAGATACTCTGGGTGGCAATGTGCTGTCACCCAGCAATTCTGCTGGTGGCAGCCCCAACTCTCTGGACCTTTTGGGCAGCTAGAGCAATGTATTGTATTGCTCTCGTCGTACATGAACTCCGAATACCTTTTGCAATATTCGGGGTAGTTTTCCTTTCTCAATTTTTCCCATTCGTACTTATCCATTTTTATCTCCTCCTTCATAAGTATAGTATATATACGAAAGTTTCTATGTTTGCAAATCGGTAAAATGGAGGTTCCTAACTGCATGGATTGACATGCAATTAAGGAAGTAAAACTAAGGATATCAGGGGGTGTTATCCATGAGTATTCAGCCTACTACATATCCAGATATATTTGTCTCTGATGATGCCGGAAATGATAATCCTACAATAGTATCCCCAAATGCATATTACACTATCCAACTTGCTATGACAAAAGATAGATCATATGATTTGGAAGATTATAATCATTTTATAGAATCTGCAATTAGAGATTTTCGACATAGTAGAACCTATTCCCATTACAAAGCATATCTTATGGATATGGGGATGAACTGTTGCCAATTCCATCCATACATTTGTAACAAAGATGAAGATAATCAAATGGCTACATTGGAGATGCATCATTGCATGCTCAATATATATGATATAGCCGTTATGATATCTGAAACATATCTAAATATAGAAGGAAAATTAACAGAATTCGATTTAGCAGAAATACTAAGACAAGAGCATATGGAAAATAGAATTCCAATAGTAATGCTATGCAAATCTTGCCATCAACAGTACCATCATAAATATCTATACGTTCCACCAAATATGATATTCGGAAAATGGTGGGAATTATTAGATAGATATAAAATTGGTATGACAAGAGATATAGCATATAAGGTAATGATGTATATAAATAGATGCTCTACAGAAGAGAGATTAGATCATCAATTAGAAAGAGATAGAAAGTTGCTACAACTAAGAGATGAATTATTGAATTTCAGCGCTACTGGTTGCATGGTTAGATAAAAAAAAAAGAGAATCCCATTTTGGGATTCTCAGTTGCATTGTGTTATTTGATATCTATCTTCTTTCCATTGACTGTGATATCGATGGAAAGCCCAATATCCAGCTTCTGTGAATCATTCTGATGCACGTTGACCTTTGGAGTTACAGATACAACTTGTTTTTCCAAAATGGATTCCAGATCTTTAATTTTGGAATTGAGCTCCTCAATCTGCGAATTCTTTTTGGCAATTTCGTTGCTCAGTGTTTGCATGGCAGTATCTTCGAAATCGCAAACATCGAAGTCTCTCATAACAAAATCTCGTGTGTTTTCCAATAGTGTTGTGTGCAATTCATTTTCAATTTCAATCTTGTGTTCCATGATACAACGAATAAGCATCTGTATATATCTTTCGTCAACGTTGTTTCCAAAAGAATTTATTAACCTTACCATGACATCTGTGTCAATTTCCCATTTACCATCATTTTTTATCACAAAATCTGCCAAAGAATATACAGCAGCTGCTATATTGTTATATTGGTTTGATCTGGTTGTTCCATAACAAGCAACTTCATTATTTTTAACAAATTGGTATATTGTTTGCTTCGTTTTATCATATAACTCTGCAATCTCTGAGATAGTTACGCCAAGCATTGCCATCTGTTCAATAGTTGGTAATTTGGTTTTAGCTTTAAGGGGCTCACCTTTTAGCAAATGAATATCTTCTTTTGCCGCATTATTAGGTGTCTTTAAGTTTTCTTGAGAATATTTCATCTCATTGTTTTGATGAGGCACTATACTCATCATCTTGTATTCGTCCATCGTTGCCATAATAACACTCCTTTTCTATATAAGCAACATGTTAAGTTTATCATAGCTATAATATATATTTTCTCAACTTATTACAGCATATCTAAACTTACTGGGTTATTATAAAAATAAGTGTTATTAATCTCATTCAATGCTGGTTCATCGGATAATTGTTTAAGATATCTGGTTTCCATACTCTCTGGCATCGTATCATATAATCCAACTTGGTATGATAAATCTACACACTTATACCTATTAGATATCTCAGATATAGATATATTTTGTATTGCTTTTTCTTGCATTCTAGATAATACTGATACTATTCCCTCTAATGTAGGAACTTCATAATCCGTTTCCATCTTTCTCACAAATTTAAAGAACAATGGAGCCGATATTAATGCTTTCAAATCTCTCTTTGGAACTCCTAATAGAACCATAGCAGAGGTTATGTAATCTTTTCTCAATATGAAATCTTTATCCCTAGCGGATTCTTTCTTGATAGCATTTATATACATATTCACTATTGGAGAGAATGGAGCTACTACATAAGAACAATCACCATACTCAACATTTCTTTTTTGCACCAGCAATGTTGTATTCTCTATATATGCTGGTAATTGATATGCATATTGAGATGAAGATATTACTAAATTTGGTGGATTGAATCCTCTAGCCTTAAATTTATTTATCATATCTGCTATGATAACAGGGACTTCAAATGTACCCATACGAAAGAATATATCTGGTAAATATGGGATCATCGTTCCCATAAGACCTAGATTGCTATTTACGATATCTCTCATGTATGTATTTAACGCAGCATTCTCTATATTGCTAGAATTCCATGATGGGCAAAATTTCAAATTATGAGCATTGGTAGTAGGAGAATACACAATGAATATATTTGTATATATACCAAATTTTTTAAAGTAGTTCCTATAATGAATGGCAAGATTAGCTATACAACTAGTCAAATTCATTGGTTCTTGCATATCATTGAATCTATACAATGAGGCAATGAACTGATACAAGTCTATATATACATTCAGAATTTTGGAATTTATACTATCACAGTATGACTTTCCAAGTATCTCATTCAATTTATCATATTTGATGAATTTGGAATATAGAATTGCTTTCATTTCTGGTGAATCATCATACATAATCTCATCTCCTTTTTATTGTTATTAAATTTGTTAAAGGGGAACTAGTTATTAAAGGGGTGACTAAAATGGCCAATTCAGTAGAATCGGAAATGAAGGGCGATGGAGCTGATGATCCTAAGATCCAGTTTGAACCCTGCAAGTACAAAGATAAAGATTGTAAATACTATGATAACTATGGAAATTGTATTTTTGAGAACTGTAGATTTGATCAAGAAGAATTGCCTCCTACAGTAACTCAATGGTGGTTTACATGTTTAATCTGTCACAAACCAGACAGCATAGATCCTAAGCACATGAAAGCTCATTTCTGCAAATCTTGTATAGATAGAATGAATGAAGCAGAAGTATTGCCATTTACATGTAGATATTGTGGAAGATCTCAGAATCATCCTTCTCAATGGATGTTCTCAAGAGTATGTGACGATTGCATTCCAAAATTATATGATCCAAATTGCAAGAAGTATTCACCAAAAAGATAAAAAATAGATGAAGGGTTTATTGCCCTTCATCCAATATTAAACTAAATACACGATACGATGTTAGCTTATAATCTCTTTTGGGTCGTAATACTCATCCTCATTTACAATTACTGGAGTAGATTTAGCTTTAGATACCTTCTGCTTACCAACAACATTTATAAGAGAATTGTCAAAATCATCTCTTACGCTAAGCTGTTTGATGATATTCTTAGTATCCCCAAATCCACACTTAACTAATGTTTCTGTAAGATTATGAGGTCCTTCCTCTGTCATAAAAGATACTCCTTTCATAGGAGTTTCTTTTTCTGCATCTTCAACCCATTTACGGATCTCAAGATGAGATTCTCTCCCATTCCAGGATACTTCCCTTAGCATAGTAACCATATTATTCTTCTCTTCAATGAGTTCATTGATGCCATCTTCTTTTACTTCATAAGAAATAGGCTTATTGCTGGGCATTTTTAAACATCCTCTCTTTTTGATATAAAAAATAAAGTAGGCAGAGACTTCTCTGCCTACTCCATATTTGTGGTTAGTAACTACCAGTCAATCTTCTAGATTAGTTAAACCCGAGATTGTTGATGATGCCATAACCCATATCGTTAGCAACCTTGTTCATCGTGCCATCATCGATACGATGGATGAACAGAGTCCACTCACCAGAAACAATGGCACCAGACGTGTTATACATCGGATTCATGATATTCCCAACGGAAACCATGTAATGATAGTGACCATTGCTGTCGGAATCTGCACCAAAGAGATACTTGCACATACGGTTCAGATCAAGAGCAATGCTAACGATTGCATAGTTCTGACCATAGTTGTTGTAAACATTGTTTACGCTCTCTTCCTTGGTGATGATCTTCCAATTGACCTTATGCGTATTCTGGTTATATGCATAAGACGGAACAACGTCCTCAAGAAGCTCCTTCAGATCATCGGTGAGCTTATAATGGCTACCACCAATAATGTTGTTACGCTGAAGCGTCTTGATCGTGCTGATCTGGTCGTTGTTGTTCTTATTGATGATACGCTCGATACCATGGAAGCGAGCATCCTCGGAAGAATCTACAAGATTCTCTTTGAATGCAACAATAAGGGACGGCTGATAGTTGCGATTTGGATCTACGATGATCTTTGCACCAAGAACATCGCAGAAGAACGAACTAAGAAGCTCATGAACATCACGGCTCAAGTTCGTGCTCTTCACTGGGCACGTTGAGAAGAACCCACCGAACTTATACGGCTGCTCAACCTTCAAAGTGAGCTTTTCCTTCTTCTCGGAATTCTGCTGCTGCTGTTTCTCTTCAACCATTGTTGAAATCCTCCTTTATAAAGGTAAAATAATCCCTGTATTGGCCAATATTTTTTTACAGGGAACGGCATATATACTAAATTTAGTCATGCTGGTGCATAACCAAACTTAATATCACTTCTTTTTAGATAAGAACACTGCTAACTCATCATCACTTAATGCTGGAGCAGTATGTGTTTCATCTAACTTATATGTTAGATACATATATTCTCTTCCAAACTGTAGTAATACGATGTATCTACCATTATTGTTTCCTATATAGAATCTATCTTTTGGTTGATATTGCTTATATGGTTCCATTTCTATGGATTGCATATCAGGCTTTGTTTCTCCAATATATGGATATCCACCTAGGAAATGTATTGATTGTAAAAGATTAATAGCTCTATCAAGATTCTTTTTCTTCAATGGATCTTTTATATCCAAGATATCTGTTTTTCTTGCATCATCTATCAATCTCTCAAATGCTGGTTTATTGAGATATGCTTGTTCATATATGAACTTGTTGTTTCTCATTTCTACTATATGAAGATCCATTTGCATTGGCTGTTTTACCGACAGTTTAAACGCATCAAATAGATACTTCTTTATTTCTGATTTGGCATTTCCCATTTGCATGATATCATACCAAATAGATCTCTTACTATCGTTCTCATTCTGTGCTTCTTCCGCAATGAGATCTTTTATAAACCGCTCCATACTAGAATGCAGTTTAGATGCTGCTTCATCAAGATCATCATTTAAATACCCATACCAGAAAGACGAATACAACCATTTTGTATCTAATCTCTTTACGATAAACATTCCATCATTATCAAAGAATGTATCTTTATGAGAATTGATTCTAACTGCATATGTATTCTCTTCTGTTGGATTTATACAATGCTTTATCCATTCATATCCATCCAATACAACAGATGTAGATGCTGCTACTTCTTCACTGCTACTAAGATATGGATTGTACACAAGATAGCAATTTAAATATTTTGTTCCATTTATATCGCTAGATCTGAATACTCTAAATCCCAATACATAATCTGGTTTGAATGCTTGGTAATTGAGAAATAGTTCTTGATCTAATATCTTACCTTCTTCCCCAGATGATGAAATGTATTTATAATATTTGCCATCTATGAGTTTGGAAGTCACACGCAATACATCTGGTCCATCATAAGATTCAGCAGAACGTATAAACTTCTTTCCCCTCAATTTACGCTCTAGCATAAAAAATCCTCCTTTTGATATAATTGTATAGATCAGAGCATATTTCAGCTCTGATCTATACATATTATTTCTCATTATCATATTTATAGTTTATCAGTTTAAATTTTTTTACAATAGGGTTTTTAGGTTGTTTTCTTTCTAGGAAGTTTATCTAATTCCATTGGATATACAGTCAAACCTAAAGCTTTTCTCATATTCTCTAATCCTACTGGAGTTTGTTTTACTCTATGCCTCATTCTAGTGCGCATATATTCATAGATCCAATTCTTTCTTTCAGCTTCTTTTAATTTCTTCTCCAACTCTTCAAACTTAGCCTTAGATACAGCATCAGAAACGGCTGCTCCAGCACCAGCTTGTACTCCAGTCTTAAGAAGTTCCTTAGCAAATGAACCTTTAACTTTAGAAGCTGCTGCAGTTGCTTTAGAAGATTTGCCTCCACCAGTAGATACATCTGGTACATTGATTCCAAAAGCACCTAAACCCATTCTAGCAAGAGTTATCCATACACTACGAGGAATAGTATATCCTCCTCTCTTTCCATATGGGGTTGTAGCATAATACTTCTTGAAATCAAATGTTGGTTCTGCTTCCAGAATCTCTTCAAAGTATTTCTTAAAATCTGCCAGTATATGAGCCCTAGTGCTATAATATTTAGATAGAGCTTTCTTATTTTTCAATCTAGCTGGAGATTTTAATCTATGCTCTATAATGAGATTCATATACCAAAGTTTAGCGATATAATACTTCATTTGAGGATATGCTTTGGCTTTAGAATAAGACATCATAC
>Ga0256407_10004570_pt1 | contig 22980 bp, 19 predicted proteins | sample RumenRJG_04DNA_FD_193489 | JGI IMG/M metagenome (GOLD analysis project Ga0256407, IMG submission 193489) | Bovine rumen microbial communities from Lethbridge, Alberta, Canada - RJG_04 | ecosystem: Host-associated > Mammals > Digestive system > Stomach > Rumen | place: Canada: Alberta... | reverse complement strand
ATATAAAAGAGATATTTATGTTGTTTTCCGCGCTGCCCGTTATAACAAGCCAGTAAATAAAAGGCCGGAAGAGAAAACAGCTCGTTTTTATTATACCACGACAGCCATGCCCACGAAATGAACAAGGCCGGAATTCTGTAATTTTGCAGGACGTACAGGAGCACGATCAGGATCACGCCGCCGTAAGAGTAATCTGTGCGAAGCCACCCGGCCAGCTGCGAGAGCCCGTAGACTGTGCTGCAGGACACAAAGAAAAAGAGTCCTGTGTAAAGAAGATCCCTTCCGTTTTCACTGCCATCCGCTCCAGGATCCTCTCCGCTCTCCTTTCGGCCTCTTTGCAGGAAGACCCCTCTCATCTCGTCGATCACCCAGATCGCCAGAAAGCCTATCCCCAGCGTGATCATGACATTTGCATGGAAATACTTTCCCCGGGGAAAGAAAGCTTTCTGAAAAGGATACTGGGAAAGAACGGCAAAAAACAGGATCCGCAGGAAGTATCTGATCCGGCTCCGTGTCTTCATGAATCCTTCCACAAGGAAAAAACAGAAAACAGGGAATGCCTGCCTGCCGATTATCCGCATGAGACTGTCCACAAGCTCGCCCTGCGGCAGAGAATACATGAGCGCCTCATTGTCTGCCGTGTGCACGTTCTCCAGAAAACAGTAGGCGATATGATCGATCAGCATAGTGACCAGGGCAAAATATTTCATCCGCCCCGCGTCTACGGGAGGCAGATTTACCCGCATCCGGTCGAACCGCCCCAAAAAAGTAGTCATTCCCGCTTTCTCCGTGTATTGCAAAAACATCTTGCTGCACACAAAAACCCGGAAACCTTCTATGGATTTCCGGGTCTAAAAGAGCGATAGACGAGGCTCGAACTCGCGACCTCCACCTTGGCAAGGTGGCGTACTACCAACTGTACTACTATCGCATATATAATTGGAGGGGAACCTTTCGTTCCTCCTGTGATGGGAATCCCTGAATGATCTCATCAGAGCGATAGACGAGGCTCGAACTCGCGACCTCCACCTTGGCAAGGTGGCGTACTACCAACTGTACTACTATCGCATTCTATTGGCCGTCGCTTCCGCAACGGACAATAGATAATATACCGCACCAAGGGGCGAATGTCAATAAATATTTTTAAAAAAACTTGCATCGCAAACAATTCACAAATATCTATATATTCATAAATGTTGTTAAATCCACTGCACTAATGGTCAATAATGATTTCTTATAACATTAACAAATGATCCCCATTCTGTATATCGTATCTGGCAAACAATTCATCGCTTCGCAAAATCTTTTGACCTTCTATCGAACATAGAATTTCACTGCCGGAAGATACATAAGATTGATCTGAAGCTTCTTCAACGGCTTTACCCAGCAGATCAGTGATTTCACCAACACTCATTTCTGGATTAATAAGCACATCAAACCTTTTGGATATAGCCGGAATCTCCAAACAAAGAATCATTTTTTCCATCGTAATAACCATTCTTAAATTGCCGCGCACAGTAATCATGATTATGTCTTTTTTTCCTCGTTTTTTACTGTGCACGGCCATAGCTCAATTATTATCCCAGTCTTCTAACATTAACTGATTTTTCAGAAATGAATGCATATTAGCCAAATCTTGTTCCGCCTCAAGTTTTCTATGCTCTAATTCCAATACTAAATTTTCAAGCAATGAGTATTTCTTATCTATGCTCCTTAATAAACGTTCGATTCGATCCAAGGCCATCATTAAGACGTTAATGTCTGCATCGTACATTTGCATACTACTTTCGATTTCTTCTTTGATCATGTACAGTTTTTTTTTCTGTTGTTGTAGTTCTTGCAAATGGTTAAGCACTCCTGAAAAATCGATCTCTAACCACACAATTAATCTTCGCCTTTAATTCCCAAGTTCTCAAGCAGGCCTTCTGCGCTACCTAACAAATCACTTGCCGCTGTACGCTCTCTATTTAAAGCCTGCTTCGCGTCATGGTAGATACCTTTAAGAGTTTCTGCCCTGTGCATAGCATTGCGAACCGCCTGTTCTTCCGTGCTTAACAGCCTGTAATACTTCAAACCTTCAGCATCTCTCCAATTATTTTTAACCTCATCTTTATAACCAGAAAGCGTTTGAAGATGATCCTTTAGCAGGTTGATGCATTCGTCTAAATCCTCTATTTTCCGCTTATAGACATGTTCTGGATATTTTATTATTACTGACATTTTTTTCCTCCCTTTTACAATTCTCTGCTCACTTCATCCGCTTGATCCCTAAAGTTTTTTGCCGTTGTAGAATAACTATTAAAGATATCTCCAATTGTTTTTGATATGTCACTAAATGTACCACACATGTCATCCCATTTTTGGCGCATATCTCCCCCTATCTTCTGGATTCCGACCAAAATCGTATCGTCTTCAGCAGGGTCCGAATCACAAATATTTGATACTCTCTCCAATACAGCTTTCACATGATCTAATTCTGTATCAATCGCCCCCCTTAGCTGTATCAATTCAATTTCTTTCCAAGCGATATCAAGATTATTATCCGACATAATTCTCTCCTTTCCAAACATTTTTTACAAACACCTACAACGCTTTAAAAGGTCAATCGTTTCTTCAAGAACCACCTTTTCTCTAATAACCAACCTCTTGTAAGCATCGTAAAGATCGCCCTTCAGACAGGATGCAGCACCCTTGTAATCATCCTCTAAAAGCTGATCCATTTGACAGCACATCAAAATGCATTTGTCCAAACTATTATCCATCATTTTTATTAACAACCACCTCCCCTCGTAATGAGATAGAAACAAAATCAAACAGCGAAAATGTCCTGCTCATCTACATCCACCTTGTCTTTTTTCTCAGTAACTAACGCCGTGCATGGCATATATAATGGATAATAATTATCTCTGTATCTAACCAAACATCGGTCATATGCCCCTATTTGATAAGCTAACGAATAAGCTTTAGGCAGTTCGCATAAATCTTGCATATCCAGCCTTCCGCCAAACAGTAAGACAATGTCTTCATCACAAAGCGCTTTGTACAGAATATCGCTAATATAAAACGTGCTTTCCGGGTAAAAACAGGCAATTATATAGATTTGATACAATCTGCACATTTGGAATACTTTACAAAACACTTTTGTTGAGGTTGGATCCATATATTTGCAAAATTCTGAAAACTCTTCTATCAAAAAACAAATCGGTGTTGTGTTTTCTTGCATGTAGTTAAATACATCTTTATACAGATCTTCTCTCTGTATATCAATCTGGTTGTTTTCGCAGTAACTCTTTAACAATTCTTGACGTTCAAGCACAATCTCCGCCAACTTTTTCCAAAAGATTACAATGCTGTTTCCATCTGAGGAAATAGCTTCAATCTCCTCCAGTAAATCATCACTAAGATGTTCTTCTCTACCCTCATCAAAGATGCTGTTTTCTTCTCTTTTTATCACCGAAATATCCATCTGTTCTCGAAGAAATGCTGACAATATGTTTTCCAAAACAGGAATGACGCCTATCGGGTTACCGAAATAAATCTTTAGTTTTGAAAACTGTTTTAATGGCAACGCGATAGGTTTATTACCTTCCGTTGTATATCCAAGCGGAATTCTATTTATATCAAATTGATCCAGCAAATCTTTATATGAGTTTGTTTCAGATACAGATTGAATACGTTTTGCCCTTTTTCCTCCTTTATATCGATTAATGAGTTCTCGAATATATTCTTTTTGTTTTTGACTTCTTTCTATTCCGGAGAGATCAGGCCAATACATTGCCGCATGTAATTCTAACGCTCTCCCGTCACTACAATACATCCCTCTTCCCGGATAAGCGGGTGGCACATAGTCACACCTGCATCCCAATGCTTCGCCATATTCATATTTGTCTTTCATCTGAAATGAAATAACATCACCAAGTTCTTGCCTTATCTTCATTGATATCTCATTCAGACGAGTACAGGTCAATATATATTTGACACCATATGTTGGCCCATATTTAAGATCAGAAGGCATATCGTGCTGATAACTGTTTCCCATCTTAGAATCTTTAAAGCCAGCAAAGTTGTCAATAAAGACTAAAACCAACGGCAACTTCTTGATTTCACATGCTTCTTCAAACGTACTGACTTCCAACGATGCAAACAACTGTTTACGTTCGCTTACAATAGCTCGAACCAGTTCAATTAAAGAGCTGAAGGACTCCTCGTTTTCCTCATCCAGCGCCTCACCGATGTGAGGCAGCTTTCTAAACAACTTCAGCATTCTACTGGAATAATCGATGGTATATATATGGAGATCCTGAGGTTGGTTTTGCTCAACGAGACTCAATATCATTGACTGTATCAGTGTTGTTTTTCCGGATCTAGGCTCTCCTACAATCAACAAATTTTTAGACTTGGCAAAGTCATACTCCAAGGGAAATTGCTCTTGATTTTCTGGATCATCCAGCAGGCCAATTCTGATTTTGTACCGCAAAGGATTATTCTCAAAAGTGTTTTCTTGCAACGTCTTCACATCTACTTTTTTGGGTAAAGATGGACACCATAAATCTCTAATTTGAAAACAGTTTTCCAACGATATCTTACTTAGGAAGCGTACAATAGCATCTAATTGTTTTCCTTGAGATTCTGATTTGACAGTTTTTGAGCTTGCCTCACTTATCAGTTGTCCTACAGGATCGATAATTTGAACCGATTTGTCATTATGAACAATAACAGATTCTGATGGCTCGTAATCTGCCCCACACCAAGCCGATTGTCCAAGCGCAAAGAATTCATCATATCCCACTTGCAAATAGAAACGACCAGTATCCTTTAGTTCTGCTGCTTCTGGACGTTTTAGCATCTCAACGCTGTCTGCTTTGTCTTGAACTTTCAGACAAATTTTAAACTTACTATTACTCCATATTTGATCGTTTACAACTCCCGAAGGCTTCTGCGTTGCCAAGATTAAGTGAACCCCTAAGCTCCGCCCAATCCTTGCCGTACTAATCAGCTTGTCCATAAAATCGGGTTCTTGCTTTTTTAGCTCCGCAAATTCATCTGAAATCATAAACAAGTGAGGCAATGGCTCGCTAACCAGTTTTTTTCGGTATAATTTTTGATACTCATATATATCCATGGAGCCTTCGTTAGCGATGGTCTTTGCGGTGTTGAATAAACGCTGTCTTCTCAACAGCTCGCTTTGAACAGCCTTCATAGATCTTTGAATCTCTGCACCATCCAGATTGGTAATCGTACCTACCAGGTGAGGGAGATGAATACCTCTTGAATTATCATCAAACGCTCTGGCCAGTCCTCCTCCTTTATAATCAATCAATATAAAAGCTACTTCTTCCGGAGAATAATTTACCGCCATCGAAAGAATGTATGTAATAATAAACTCGCTCTTTCCGGAGCCAGTCATTCCTGCGACCAATCCATGTGGTCCCTGAAACTTCTCGTGCAAATCCAGAGTAAAGAGAGAACCGTCTGTAGCGACTCCAATTGGAGCCGAAAGTGACTTCAAAGAATTGTTTTCCTTCCACCTTTTCAAAGGGTTGAGCTGCTCCACGTTCCCAATCCCATACATTTCTAAAAATGTGACCATTTTAGGAAGTGAATATGCTTGTGTAACTACTCGCAGACTAGTGTTACATATTTTTTTCATACACCGCTTTGCTTCTTCCAAGTTATAGTCATCCAATTGAAAGAAATCGTCTGGCTTATCTATCTGATTTAGATATACAGCAGAATGCCTGTAGTTCTCGTTGAGGTGGAATACTTTCATGCACTCCTTAGGGAGATCATCAAATGCAGTAATGACAGATACGCCACAGCTTGTATCACACCTCATTACATCCTTGATAATCTGCATACTATCCAATATTTTTTTTGCAAAAGCAATTACAATATAATATGGTCGATCTTTTAATATCTCCTTCAGGTTTCGTGACTCTTTTACGTCTTTACCAAGTTCATTTTTTAGATATTCACTTATCTGTGAAGCTTCTGCGGTATTCGTTGCTAAAAAGCGAAAATCTTTCTGATTATTCCAAACATGGGGGAGATACCTGACATAATGCATGGACTGTAAATCAGTCTCTTCGCACAATATGACAAGCTTCATCTCGTCATAACTGTGCAGGATAGTCAGCTGCATGATAAGTCTTTTCATAAAGGCTATAACAAGATTGTGGCTTCCTGTTACACCTGATACGTAATTCTCTATAAAAGATGTCATGATTGGAGCATCTTCAAGAAAATAAGGTCTTTCTGCGAGCTCATACATCAAGTCAAGCAGATTGTCCTCATCCATTTCGAAACGGCGCTCCGGGTATCTTCGCTCTGCGAGCATCGGAATACGTCCATATCCGATGCGTATTTCCAGAAAATCGTCATCAACTACACGCCTCTCCCAAAGCCTTTTCCCGTCCTCCGCATAGAGTAGAATCTGTGATAATTCCTGATAGTTTTTCGCTAGTATTCTCTTCTCGTATTGAACCTCTTTTTCGATCAGGGCCTTTTTCCCTATCAAGTACTTTCTGTATTTTTCCTGACGTTTTGCTTCGTATTCTTCTTTTTGCTTTTTTGTATACTTCTGCGTCAGAACCGGGAAAAAGACGGAACTGATCATGGAAGTAATATTTCCGGCGAGCAGAGCCGCACTGCTCATGACCATTGAGCCGCCCATCCTAAGAACCAGGGGAATTCCATTATCAACAATCTTCATTGGGGGCGCTTCGATAACAATCGGTTCAGGATTAAGAGCCTCCCTTTTTCTTGGAAGCCTGTTGAAGAGCTCTTCTGAATGACTATGATTATATGGTTTTTCCGGAAACATATTTCTGTCATTTTCCGTAATACGCCGCAGCTTTGAAGAAAAACGGATTCTGCCATTCTCGTCATTGATAGACAGAAAGCCAATGCCAATATTGATCCTCAGTCCCATGATAAAAATACTGTCACCGGTGTGAAGTGCAGCTTTCTCTACCCGCATATTATTGACAAATAGTCCATTTGTACTGCCATTATCGCGGATGATCCAGTTATTCTTATCCCAATAGAGGATTGCATGATGTCTTGAGACGAAAGAGTTGGAATATTGAATATCATTCTCCGGAGTTCTTCCGATTGTTATATCCGTAAATCTTTGAGCGTGGTAATTATGGAAAATGTTGGTTTTTCTATTTGAGAATTCTGTATAAAGCGCATATGTATCGTCAGCATTTTCCAGCCAGCAGATTCCGCCATGCATCAGTTCTATCTGATAACAGACCTCTCCACGGATGTTTCGAATAAACGCCGGTTTCATACAATGCGCTGTCCATTTTCCCCCTTCTTCCCGGACAGAGAGAAATTTCCCCAGGTGCAAGGCATCTGTACTATCAAAAAAGTAACTGCCCTTCGGCGGCCATGGTAGAACCACATTCTTCAACCCGCTGTTGGAAGACAGTATCGTAACCTGTAATCCGTTAATATCGGAAAACTGCGCGTCATTATTTTTCTTTCTATTGACGGAACCGGTCAGTTCCTCATCCTCCAACAGTGCAGGTTTAAAAAAATATCCCTTTTGTCCCACCTTTGTATTCCCTGTCTTTCCTGTGTCAAATCCAACGATGTAAAAAGGTATTGCTCTGTAATGACACTTTGTAAATGTCATTTATAAAGAAATTATACCCTATTTGATGTTTAATGACAACAAAAGGGTTGTTTTACCAAGGTTGTTTCACAAAGGAAGCAAGGGCGAAAACCGATCCCTCTGTCCTCTCTTTTTGAAAAATCTTAGTCTTACACTGAAAAGAACTCCGTTCTGACCTGCAAGAACTTAGATTAAAAATCATATTAAAGATTCTCGCTATGTCGGCAATAGGGCTTCTCCTTGTTGAAAAAAATAACAAATAATAACCTGCCCCCGGCCGAAATCAAATTCGTTTTCGACCAGGAGCCGTTTGTCTGCCGTCTGATGTTGTCTTCCGTCCAATGTTTGTCTGCCGTCTTTTTATCTATCAGCAGGGTGATAATACCCCCTCATGATTAGCGGTAATTTGGCTTCAGTACGCACGTGAAGGTTTTCTTGGAAACAGAACAGTCGGAATAGTGTACAGAGGAATTATTCCCGTTTCCGTATGTCGTATTGTTTCCATCGATATAGTAGATTCTCCCATCGCTGGCGTAATCAACCATTCCGACATAGCTTGCACCGTTGCTCTTGAATATGATGATATCTCCTTTAACAGGTACATACGCACCATCTTTGATTTCAGATTTGGAGTACTCTTTGCCACCGGCATCCTTGATGGCACTCCGGAGTTCGGAAACAGACGAATTCCAGGGAATAGCATCAGACTGTCCGGCATTACTGGCGCACCAGCTTACAAAGTCAGCGCACCACGCACGCCAGTGAAACCCCAAGCCATCAAACTTTCCATACTTCTTATCCAGATGTGAAGAAGCCTCGTTGTAAACAGCCTCCCCGCCTTCTGACACATGGCTACTGGATTCATTATTGGAAGATCGTTTTGCATCAGGTTTGATGAGTTCTCCCTTCTTCAAGAGCTTCAACATCTTGGTGTTGAAAAATATAAATGCAGAAATTTAAATTTGCGTTAAATCTTGACGTAGGACCAAGCATTCTCTTCAAACAATAAAACATAACCTGTTAAGATACCATAAAAGCTTCCCTCGGTTAATCTATCTAGCTGATGCCAGACATCACTCTTCATACTGCTCGCCAGGCATCATAAGCGGTTCTTTCCTACCCAGTTTATTCAACTCGGTGAAAACGATGCAGTAATCTAGATGCATTGCACTCAGTCAATGTTGCGCGAGGCATAAGGCTTGAAAAGACTTATGGCTGTAGGTACTTAATATATTCATTCGCCAGTACATCAAGTTTATCTTTCTCTGAAAAATCAACATTATAATTTCTAAGTACATATGTTATAGCCATTCGTGTACCTGTTGGAGGATCAACTGTTAGTTCCACAATATCCCCTTCTTCATTGATCTGACAAATAATTGTAGAAATTGGACCTCCTGAAACAAGGCTCGTGCCGCCTTCTGTTTGTCCTGACTCATACGTATCTTCGTCCGATAACGGTATGCCGGAAATGAAAAGCGTTTCTCCTTCATATTCAAAGAATGTCACACCTTTACAGTAGAACGATTGGCCACTATCAAAGGTAGACTCCCATTCCTCGTGAATTTCATAAACACTATCAATTACATGTTTTTGCTCTTCAGACAGATCATCGTATGTAATATTAATTTCATCATCTACAGCACTTGTTTGACTGCTCACATGTTGTTTTAAAAAGCAAAAACCAAGAAGAAAGCATATGATAATTATTATAATTAATCCTATTTTTGATTTTCTCCTGGAACTGCTATCGATTCTATTTAGAGATTTTTTCTTAATTTCCTCCTCTGTGTTCATTCTGGAATCATAATTTGCAGTATGTTTACTTGTTTTTTCATCACAACTATAATCTTTCACAACAAGCTGCAAACCGCAAAACCTACAAAACTTGCTGTAATAAGGCACATGTTTTCCACATCCAGGACAAACAGTATTCATCTTATTGTAAGCCATTTCCTGACTTTCTATTTCAGAGCTGCCGTCAAAAGATCTCGAATATTCGTGATTCCGGCTATCAGGAATAGAAAATGGCTTAGTATAACCACCGTCCTTGTATGCAGTGTCTTGGCTCATGACCTGGTCTTCCATATACACTGCACTCTCATCATTCTTATCCATATTTTCTGTAAGCATGCCCTTTAATGCCATAAGTTAGTTTCCTCACCTCACTAATACCGCCAACTGGATACCATAATGAGAAATAAGTACGGAATAACCAGGTACTCTCGTCATCTCTTCCTCTCCAAATTCAAAATGCTTACATCATCATTCAGCGGTTTCACAAAGATTATATTTGATGTGTCTTGGGCTGATCCCGGCCTTAAGCCCCTGGATCATTGGGAATGAATGTTTATACATTCTTTTTAGTAATTCACAGATCTCCTGGCTTCTGGAAAAATTCCTTTGACATTCTCAGCCTGGAAGATGATGTCTTCGTTTCCTTGCCCATGTCGGATGGTTTTGTAGAGATTTCAACTTCTTCCTTCTCAATCAGCGGCCTCGAAACAGGGTAAGTCTGATTGTAGAAAGAAGTTAATAGAAAATATACTTCTTTCGCGCTGATACGCTTTTGGGGATCTTTCAAAAGCATATTCTCAATTATCCTTCTTACCGGAAGAGGAATATCAGCAGTATCTGCCTTCAGTATCACATCATCCAGCACTGCTTCATGTGCGTAATCATATTTTTCACTGTCAAAATAAGGTATATCTCCCGCCAGAAACTGGTGGAGAAGGATACCAAGCGCAAACACATCCATCTTACAGGTGAGCTCCACTTCTTCCCCACACAGAAAAAGGCATGCTTCCGGAGAAAGATAAACCTGATCTCCACCAAGATCGTCTTCGTTATCCGGCGGTGTGTCTTCAAAAAAGCTGCAGTCGAAATCCACTATTTTTGTGACCAGACTCTCATTTTTTGTTTTATGGATCAGTACATTCGTATCTTTAATATCCGCATGCACAATTCTCTGTTCGTGAAGAGCAGCAAGACTGTGCACAGCTGTTCTGCACAGGAGTAATTTGTCTTTGAGATCCATCCTGGCAATACGCTTAAGATTAATATTGGCCTGGTCAATCCAGTAGGAGGATACATAATACCGGGAATCCACTCTGAAGAATTCAATCAGCCTTACCAGATTTCCATCGGAAGCTGTATTGATTGCAGAATATAATCTGCTTTTTTCTTTCTCAAACTTCTCGCATTCTTTTATTCTTCCCGCCCGAATACTCTCACTCAGCAATTCCTCGTCAGGATATTTGGGATCAATCAATTCTTTTAGAAAAAAGAGACGTTCCCCTTTTTTTGCAAGCGTCCACCTTGAAAAGCCTGCGTTACGGCTTTGAAAAGGATTCAACAGTTCGTATTTATTAATCATTTCTCCCATAGATTCAATCACCTGTCTGAAGCATGTCTGAAAAAAGCATTGTTGTTTTGCAAACCGGATAATCTGTCTCATTCCGATTTTGATCATGAAAGTATGTATTTTTCATAATCTCTTCTGTATTTCTGCCATAACAGCTTTGCTTCCTTCTCTGTACAGGAGTCTCCTAACTGATTAATATATTGATCCTTGATAATCCGATGTCTCTCCGTGTACGCTTCTTTCATCCTGTCAAACGTTCCAAAACCAAAAGCCAGGACAGCAAGTGTGGCGTCATCTCCGGTAACGTCTTTTATCTCTTCTCTCAAAAACTCTTCCCATTCCTCCAGACACGAAGACCTGTACAAAGTATCCAGCAGAAAATATTCAAACTCCATCGGGGTATTCCAGTATCCGAAATATCCGTCCGTTGCAGCTATTACAAGAATTGGTTCTTTGATAGGAACTGTACGAGTATGAAGAATAAACTGTCCATCTGATGACAGTACGTTTGTCTGCACAGGATCATTTCTCAGATCTTCAAAAGCATCTCCGCTGCTTGTATCATCTCTGGTAAGAGGCATCAGCCCCGTCTCTCCCAGAAAATAAACCCTGGAATCACCCGCCCACATGGCGTCCAGTTCAACACCATCCTGCAGACAAACTGCCAGTGCAATGGCTGCTGTTGTCGGGAAATTACGAACCATGGAGCCACGAATCTTTAATGTGGATCCCCCGAGTCTTTCTCCTGTCTTTAATGCCTTCGCTATTCTCTCCTTTAGAACCTGAATAGCTTCCTCATACGGATTTTTTCCATTGGGATCTCTCTCTTTTTCCGCTTCGGCAGTTTCTCCCTTTCGGTCAAAAACCTGTCTGCTGTTTTGAAACCAGTCATAGACTGCACCGCTGACCAGTCTGGAGGCTATATATGCGCCGGTATGGTTTTCATAATGATCATACTGACGCGCACCAAGTCCCCCGCAGCCATCAAATACACCTGCTATGATTGACTCTTTTGAACAGGAACAGCAAAAGCTGTCCTCTCCGGATCCCTCGCATGCCTCTGAGGCGACCACAAAAGCCGCATCCAGATAATCTTGTATTCTGCTGTTAATCACAGCGTCATCCGTTTTCAAATCCTTCTTGCTGTTAACAGCAGAGATTTTTTCTTCCGAAAGCTTCCTTTTCCGTTTAATCATCACAGTCTCATTATAAAAGTCAGATGGAATTGCCGATTGCACTCAATATCTGTTTATAATCACAGCCGGAAAGACCATTTCCCGCCTCGGACTCATACTGGATTACATTGTTCCAGTTATCAGTGATTGTGGACCAGCTCTTCTTTGCAGGGGCAAAGATGATCAGTCTCTTTGCGGATTCATCCATAATTCCCGGGCTCGACTTGCTTCCCCACCATCTGGTCAGTTCATCGAAATCTTTTGCCATATTTGACGGATAATTGGGAACAGAGTTTCCAAATCCAAGATCGTGCGTGCCTTCATCCGACCACACTACAATGACATGCCTCCGCTTTTTTGACTCTGTATTCCATTTGGATTTCATCGCATATGCCAGTGCCTCCAGGCCGTCCTCCGGATCGTCTCCGCCTCCCATGGGTTCGATGCTCGCCAGACAGGCCCTGAAATCCTCTGCCTGCCTCGGAAATTCAAAGAAGTCTGTTACCAGCATAGCCTGATCCCTGTCATAGTAGTAATCTCGAAATGCCACGATCCGGATCCTCAGATCTGAGACAGTCTTGTGCTTCTTCTCCATAATATTCTGAAAATCCTCATAGAATCGCAGAGCATTTTGCTTAACAGTATCCAGGATATGTGCCATACTCATTGTCACATCGATGCAAAACACAAGATCAACGCCATATGTTACTTTATAATTGCTTCCCATAGTCACAAACTCCCCTTTTTGTCATTTGTTTTTAGTTTTCATCTGCAGGGTCCTCAAATTGTGTTGATGGTCCTTTCGTTGACGAATCCTTTCCTGCCCGGTCTTCCGTACCGGTCCCCCACAAAGGTTGATCCTGATCAAGATCAACACCCCTCGGTTCTTTTTTTTCTGTCTCTGATGAATTATTGTCGAGCCAAATGTTTTCGATATAGCCCGGAACAGAGTACTCTTCCCTGGCCTGATCGGATTCCCCACTATTATGTGAAGGATTCGTCTTTTCGGCCTCAAGACTGTTTAACTTTTTCTCCAGCATATCAATTTCAGCATTCAGCTTATCGATTTGTTTGCTTGCGCGAGCTCCTGATTGGAAAAGAAAGATAAATAGAATCAGTAATAATACAGCTTCTCCTATGATTAAAGGGAGCAATGTACTGGACCTGGACTTCTTATGCAAAGCATTATGATGGGAGGAGTTCATCTGTATGGAAGGCCCACTTTCCCTTTCGGTATTGGAACGATTGTAAGCCTTTTCCTGATCCACTGATGCAGTCTCTTGAAAGTTTTTTTCAGCCCCGGGCACCACAGGACTGTTGGTATCCCGCTGTATATTATGCCCCCTGTCCACAGGATCCAGATTTTGATTTAGTTCCACCCAGAATCCTGAGCAATACTCCATTTCCGGAATCTCTGCATTACACGCAGGGCATCTGGCACCAGCACCTTGAATCCTGCGTCCACATTTCCTACAAAACATTTACTGTCCTCCCCACATGATCAGTCATTTTCTTCAAGAGAAGCCAATAAGTTTTCCTGCTCTCAAATACAATAGATATTGCAAAGGTATCAACTCTTTATGAGATGTGAAAGACCGCTGTATTTTCATCTCTCAGTTCCGCTGTTTCGTAATTTTTCGATCCATGGAAAACTTCAGAATAACTATTATCTGATGTGTGTTTTCTGTAAGTACCTTTTTTTTCACCACACAGCAGGCAGTATAAATTCTTGTTTTCGTTTTCCGTCTCGCATGTACGACAAATCCATTTTCCGTTCATAATAGCCCCGTATATGCTGGGATTATATCTGTAAACCGTTTTTATAACCTGCTCTTTTCCCAAAGAAACATTCTTCGGGTCGGCAGAGGGCGGATCAACTGCCGATTCTGCTGAACGACTGTCAGTCAGTTCAGTATCTGAAGATACGTCTCCGGAAGTATTTTCTTCTGATTCATTCTGGTTATAGATTATGATCATCAAAGCAAAATCCAATACAAGGATTCCAAGAAGCACCAGTAATCCCATTACAATCCTCCACACAAAAACATGCGCCGGTCAGTCCGAATCACGAGCCTATATAAAAATGGTTCATTATTGCATTGACTCCCGCTCTGGGCAAATACTTTTTTCACTTTTAGACAGGGCCCCCTTCCGCCTTCCATTTCCGACCGAGCCGGAATCCATACCTCAGAACAGACAAGTAGGAAATAATAAATAAAATCATTACTCCATAGCCAAACAAAAATCCTGTTATAAACCTCCGACTATTTGTGCTCTCATATTGCGTCCGCTGCTGTATCGACCCATCCAGAATCAAGGGAATCATCATCAAAAGAAGGATGGGAACAGGCGGATGCCCAAACCATATTGTTACTATCGCAGCCAGAAAACCAGTTCCCACCCCGGTACATCTTGCGCAGATGGGGAACTTCCTGCCATGAAAGTGGAATGACCGGTCGTCCCTGCAGTGGCAGCAAAATAATATGGGAAGATATTTATAGAGCCAGGCTACCGCCTGCTGTCTGAATAGTCCTGTCCCTTTTTCCCTGCTTTCCATTCTTAAAGCATCAATCCTGCTGCGATACTTCCGCAGGCACCAAGTGCATAGAACAAAACGCCGATCAAAACAGAAATAAGAGCGCCCATGCCGGCCGCCTTTGCTGTCCTTGGTTTAGAATCCTTCCAGACCAGAAACAGAATTAAACCAACGATTGGAATACAGAATCCAAGCAATCCCCATCCAAAGCCTCCATTGTCCACCTGCACAGGATACTGAGTTCCATATGTATCATACGCAGAGTTTCCGCCTTGTCTGTAAACCGTATTTCCCGTGTTTTTCTGTTGCTGAGCACCGCAGTTGGGGCAGAATTTGGTTCCATCCGGCACCTGAGTACCACATTGTGAGCAAAAAGCCATGTTCGCTTACCTCCAATTTGATTTTTTTGCATTTACCAATACCTTAAGTTGCAGCCTGCACACTGCAGATATACAGTATGAATAATGTATAAAGGAGTGTTGGATAAAACCTATCCCCTAATGAATCGAGAGATCTCTTTAACAGCAGTATCGCCATCACGGACAAAGGAGCGCACCTCATATATAACGCCGTTGCTTCTTGCTGTAATGCATACACCTGGGGATAATCCGATATTCTGATTTTCCACCTTTATAATTTCATTATAGTAGAATTGATACGGTTTCAGGTTGTAGGCTGACAGCAGTCCTCCATTGCTTCCCTTTCCCCTTATGCCGTATTCATACACCTCAAGAACATTATTCTTTCGAATCAAAAACTCAACCATTGCTGCTACTGCAAGAGCAATTCCCAAAAACAATAGTAGGCTCACTGAATTATCTCCAAAGAAGGTTGCGAGCCGCACATAGATATTCCGCGAGATAATAAGCGCATAAGAGATAATACCAATTGAAATCCCAAGGGACAGGGCAGCTCCAATATAAATACGATAAGCAAACGCATACCGTCTATAAAAAGCGCCCAATCCTGCACCGGTCCTTCTATCGGCAGACGTGAAAGAGCTATCATTCCTATCGTCAAGTTCTCTATCTTCCTTCTTGTATACAGATTCCGAATAGGGATTAATTCGACCAGCATCATAACTGCCGTTCATTGTTCTTTTGCTTTTCGCCAGCGGTGTTCCGCAAAAACGACAGAACTTACTGTTTTCATCTAGCACTTTCCCGCATCCCGGACAGATAATTTGTTCATTCTCAACAGACGGTCCCTTATCGGCATATGCTTTCTGAACAGGTTCCTGCCTTTCATCTGTATTAGCAGAGTAATCCTCCGCCTCTTCCCGATCGATATTCTGTGTTAACATACCTCGTAAAGCCATCTTTTTTCCCTTTCTTTTTTTTAAATATCCAGCCTTTGCATCCTGCATGAGAAAATTGGAAAAAACGTCGCCTTCAATACAGGCAATGCCGCATTTTTATATCACAGGCTAATTTCTACTCATTTTTTTCGACACCGGTCACTCTGTAATAGTAAGTAGTATATCCACTAATCTGATTGCAATTTGGATTAGCTTCAAAATAAACTGTATAGCTTCCAATCGGAGTATTTACCCAATTATCAAAAACATATTTTGCCTCTGCAGTTCCATCATCATTAACATGATATTCTTGGGAAGAAATATCAATCGGGAATCTGTCTGCGACAGTAATGCCGGTTGTCTCAGCATCTGCACTTCGAGCCCTCCAGATATCATCATTTAAAGCAGGGAGTTCGCCTCGAAAATCAGGAAATATGGCATATGCTGCATTCTTGAGCAAATCGTTAGAAGTGACCATGTATTCCCCATATTCGCCCATACGCGGAAACTCGCCGCTATTGAAACTGTCCGCAAAGTTGCAATAGAAGGCCATCACGTCCCAGAAGCAGCTTTCATCATCTATATCCGGCTTCCAATAATCGAGGTTTTTTTCAATACAGTTAAAGATCACCGCTTTAGAAAGCTCCCCGACACTTTCCTCTGAAAATACAGCTTCTGCAGGAATGGCACTTGAATCCGCCTCCGGTATGCTCGGTTGGTTTTCTGAAGATGAAGGGGCAGAAGACGAAGTAGTTGACTCCATTCCCAATTTCCGGAACGTATCATCAATCGACATCTGAAGCTTTTGTATATCGACAGAATAATAATCACCATCATATTCCCAAGGGCATCTTACCGCTACTCTCTTCGCATGCTCTCCCATTTCATCAGAGTAATAATCGTCCGCAAGATCAACCAGCACAGTGTTTTCTACGTTCTCGAATTCCCCAATCTCTTCATTCCACTCGTATTTTACATGGTATACCTCCGAGAAAGATCCATCCCGATACCAGTAATATGTAACCTCCCAGCTCGAATCTTCACTCCTGCCGGTTCCGATAACATATCCCGTATCACTTGTATATGTTACATAGATGTCATCCAGTTCAAATTCGATATTATTTTCAATTTGATCAATCTTAAACAGGAGTTCCGCATCTCCCGACATTTCCTGATAGATATAGCCGGTATAGTGTTCCTCCTCCTCATTTTTGCATACTGCCATTAACTCGTCTTTCCCGTCTCCGGTAAAGTCAATCAGATCCAGATAGCAAAGCCCATCAGCCTCATGACTATTATTCTCCTCCTGAGCCATTCGAAGCGTGCCATAGCGATCTGTGAGTTCATTGATCACCACGCTATAGGGATGCACAGTTTCATCAATGTCGGTTTTGCTCTCACTCGTTTCACCGCTCTGTGTAAAAACAGCAGCTATTTCTTTATCTCTCGGAACGTAATCCGAATGACCTGTCTCATCCAGCCATTCTTCCATCTCCTCAGATCCACCATCCTCCGAGTATATTTCTGCCAGACCTGATTCAATGGCATTGACTCTGTTCTCATTGATTTTGAGGACATATGACTTATCCAGTTCCTCTGTCAGGACCCCGGAAACGGGCCTCACAGATCCGTCCGAAAAAGCGGCAAGCAGACGCTCCTCGGTATACTCAGTTCCATTGTCCAGCGATGTCTCAGCCAGTGTACGGACTGCATTGTCGTAGCTTTTAACAGCAGAAGTCCATTCCTTCTTTCCTGTGAATGCATCGCCAAGTCCGGCATAGGCTTCCGTATTTCTGTCATCAATCTTTATTACATCTTCAAATACGGTGATTGCTTTGTCGTAATCCAGCTCGGACAAATACCTTTGTCCAAGCCTGAGCTTTTCTTCAATACCCCCGGAACGGGATTTGCCTCTCATCGTATATATTACTGTCGATACAATAGCCAATACCACAGCCGCAGCCATGACAAATATCAGTATCGTCGTTTTCCAGTCCTTGTTTTTGATTGTCATACTCCTTTTCCAGCCCCATTTCAGTCAAAAATAATAACAGCCGCTGCGAACTGATCTTAGCTTCTCTTACGTTTCTGTTTTATCCGATACAATGTTCTTTTTTATTCAGAAACCCATCCTTTTGAAACAAGTTGCATATATGCATTTTGCAAAATTCGCATTTCTACATCTTCCTGTTCTAAGGACACCTGCCCTAAAAGGGTATCCGCTTTCTGATAATATGAGACAAATCTTCTGTAATCTCTGCTTTCAGGGTCCAGGCTCTCCTGCCTGGCATTTTCAATAAAGGCAGATCGCTTATATGATCGATAGTCGTCAGGATATAAACGAAGCATTTCCTCAGCATATTTTTCAGCTTGTTCCAAATCCCCTTCTCTCTGCAACAGAACAATGATATTGTTATAAGTCTGGGCATCAGACCACCCGTCTTGTATGATCTCCTGAAAGACTGATACCCCTTTGTCTGCATACTCCAGATCTCCTGTCAGATCAAGTAAGTGGATATACGCCTGTGCGAGACATTCCAGGACCGGCGCTCTCCTGTCCAAAGAAATGCTTCTCCTTGCCTCTTCCAAAATAGAGACCGTTTCCAGCATATTCTCCCTGGTAATTCCCGCCATCTCATATGCTTTTGAAATGAGAAGATATGCTCTTAGCCGGTCTCCTTCCCCTTCTGTTCCTGTCAGGCAGCTTTTGAACGCCTCCACGGCTTCCTCATAACTGCCTTGTTCCAAATATATTTCACCGCGAACGAGCGAAATCTGACTCTCCATAAGCCCTTTTTCTTCAGCTTCCTCCAGCACGTCTTCTGCCTGTGCTTTTTTGCCGTTTCTCACAAGAGCTATTGCATAATCCCTGAAATAGTCGGGATTGCTTTCATCCATTTTGATGGCAAATTCATAGGCCTGGATCGCTTCCTCCAAAGAGTCCGCATGCTCGTAGCAATTCCCGAGCAGATAGTACAGTTTTCCGTAAGCTGTTGCCTCCTCCCCAGCTGCTGCAGCATCTGTTTCCTGCGTCAGAGATTCCCGGACAAATTTCCTGCACTCTTCATATTTGCCGGAGTTATACAGAAATCTTGCCATCTCTACCTTCGGAGCGCACCGCTCCGGAAACAGCTTTATACACTGCTCATAATATTCAATCATTCGATGATAGTCATTCTCGGATTCGCTTCCCTGTTCGCCGATGTTTTCCCTCTGTCCGTCATTTTTTACGTCATTTGCCTGTGATTCCATGGCAAGGAGATTTTCCTGGTAGATTTGCTCTTTCTCCTTGCTGCGGATCTTCACATAGCTTCCTGCCATAACAACTATAGCAATCAAAACACCTGCAACTAAAACGGATGCCGCAATGCGACACCTCTTCTCAACCTTGTATCTGTGCTCCAGCTTACGATAATCTTTCAAATCTGAAAGCATCTGATCAGCGGATGCATATCGATTATCAGGATTCTCATTAAGCGCTTTTAATACCACATGGATAATGCCGTCACTGATGCCTTGTGCCTTCATCTCTTCCTGAAGCCACATTTCATCTCTTTCCGGATTTTTCCCAGTGAGGAGCACAAAAAGAATCGCTCCGGCGCTGTACAAATCACTCCTCTCATCAATTGCACCAGGGCGAACAAATCCGCCGCGCATTATTGCTTCCTGAATCGCCTGTTCCTGCTCGGGAGATGCGAATCCTTTCGAGTATCCGTTCACAGGAACACAACCATTCATAAGATACCCGGAAATATTAAAATCAATCAGACAAATATTTCCTGCCCTTGTCAGCATGATGTTGGAAGGCTTGATATCCCCATGCAGAACCGGAATTGGCTGTTCATGCAGGTACTTGAGTGCTTCCAGCAGCTGACAACTATACTTCACAGCCTCGTTCTGAGTGAAGAGACGCCCTCCACTCAGGCAATCCGAAAGAGTATCTCCGTCAATAAAGTCCATGACAGTATATATATCTCCGGCAATGGTAATAAAATCCAGAACCCCCGGAAGATAGGAATGCCGAAGCTGCTTCAAAATATCGGCCTCCCGCCGATTCTCCTCTATATTCTGGTGTGGAATTTTTATCTTTTTCAGAACTAAAGGTTTTTTAAGACGTTTGTGGTATGCCTTATATACTATTCCTCCGCTGCCTGCCCCGATCTGTCCTTCAATGATATAGGTATCTTCTACAGAGTCTCGGAATGGATCCTCAGCATCCGGACTTAAGCCTTCAGTTCCGGACTCTTTTCCCGGAAAGACTTTTTCTGTAAGGCTTCCTTCCCATATATGATTCATCTATATATCCTCTGCAAGATCCACGTCAGCATGTTTCCTCACCCGTTCACCTGTTTTCAAGAAAAGAAAACCACTCTGGTGAAATATATCCGAGTTCTTCAGTAATTTTGTTAAATTCTTCAGGAGTTAAATATTTTTCGCCATCATAATAGACTGCATCTGAATAGCTTTCCCAATCTGCCTCATAATGATTTATCAACTCCAAATCATAGCCGTTTGAAGATAATCTGTATAAATCTTCTGTGTGGAATGTTGCACCACCGCTGCCATGATATCGGATTGTTCCATCTTTATAAATATAAAGGGAATTTCTTTCACCAATCCATTCATCAGTGAAGCATCCGTGTGCAGCATTCCCGTCGTAAGTGATAATGTCTGAAACACAGGGGGTGTCATAATCACCGCCAATGAGAAGTTCCATAGAACCGTTGCCATCTATATCATAATATGCATATTTCAAATCTAAGCCATATCCATATACCACTGTTGGAGCAAAAGCGCATACATGAGGATATACAGATTTAAATGCATCTTCGTCATTAATACTCTCTTTATATAATGACTCATTTCCATTCATCGCCTCTCGATACTCTTCTATTATTGCATCATATACACTGGCGTCTGCGGTACTCTTGTGTTCTATATCTGTTTTTAATCCCAGTGTTTCACAGGTGTCATCTATCACCTTTTGAAGCTTATGCAAATCAAAATCATCATCGTCTGCATCGTACCCGCCATTTGTTCTAAGGGTTGTTACTGCTCGATTCGCATAGACTTCTTCTCGATGAGCATCATCAAATAAGTCGACAAGTATCGACTCCTCATCAATAACATCGTCTCCCTTTTCACCATCCCAGTATCCTTTATATCGATACACCGGCTTGAATTGACCGTCTTTATACCAGAAAAACGTCATATCATCTGCATCGCCCGATTCCCATCCTTTGCCAATAACATACCCTGTTTCATTGCAGAAAGATAAATAAACATTTTCGCACCCAAAACCTTCATCATATTCGATTTCATCATCATTGAATATCAATTCCGGATTGCCATCTTTCATCTGGTATATAAAACAAGAATAATGATCTTCGTTTTCATTTTTACATACAGCTATCAACTCGTTTTCCCCGTCTCTTGTAAAATCAACAAGATTCAGGTAACAGAGCCCGTTGGCTTCCTTTGTCTCTATGCCGTCATTCTCCGTCTGAGCCATTCGAAGCGCGCCATAGCGATCTGTAAGTTCGTTGATTACCGTGCTATAGGGATGCACCGTTTCATCGATGTCGGTTTTGCTCTCCTTCGTTTCAGCGCTCTGTGTAAAAACAGATGCTATTTCTTTATCTCTCGGAGCGTAATCCGAATGGCCTGTCTCATCCAGCCATTCTTCCATTTCCTCAGATCCACCGTCCTCCGCATATATTTGTGCCAATCCTGATTCAATGGCATTGACCCTGTTCTCGTTGATTTTGAGAACATATGACTCATCCAGTTCCTCTGTAAGGACTCCGGAAACCGGTCTCACAGATCCGTCCGAAAAGGCGGCAAGCAGACGCTCCTCGGTATACTCAGTTTCATTGTCCAGCGATGTCTCAGCCAGTGTACGGACTGCATTGTCGTAGCTTTTAACAGCAGAAGTCCATTCCTTCTTTCCCGTGAATGCATCGCCAAGTCCAGCATAGGCCTCTGTATTTCGATCATCGATCTCTATTACATCTTCAAATACGGCAATTGCACTGTCGTAATCCAACTCGGACAAATACTTTTGTCCAAGCCTGAGCTTTTCTTCAATACCCCCGGGACGGGACTTGTCTCTCATCGTAAATATTACTGTCGATACAATTGCCAATATCACGGCTGCGGCCATGGCAAATATCAGTATTGTCGTTTTCCAGTCCTTGTTTTTTACAGTCATTGTCCCTACCTTTATATTTTCCCAGTGTTTCGTATACCTGTTTATCTCATCTTCCTTTTTGAATCATTTACAACTTCAAACCACATTCGGGCCAAAAAGTGAATCCGGCGCCAATTCGTATCCACAGTTTGTGCACACTCCCGACTTTGAGTCTGCAGGTTTTTTAACATCTAATTCCAGTTCTTCTATATGGAAAGACTGTCTGCACTATTCTATATTTAGCCATTCAACATGAATAAAATCGCGGGGTGATATGAAGGAATGATAAAAGAAGACAGGCGTATTTTGACAAGGCCGGAGTAATACTGATATGGCTATTAATCCCTCAGACATACCGGCGCACTCAAGATTGAAACTCACAAAACTTTGGGAGCAGTCATTAGAAAAGAGTTGCGTTCCGTCCCTTTTTATCGAAATAATTTCCTATTTCAAGCTCTTTCTGCCATAGCACTCATATAAAAGCAAGTTTTTGTTGACATTTATCTGATGTCTTTTAATGATATTATACTACTCATTCTTCAAATCGACAATTATGAGATGTCAATTTAATATATGTACATACATATTTGAAATTAATCATTGTGGTGCAACCGTAAGAATCAAATAAGGACCCCAGGCAGAACCTGGAGTCCATTGAATCACAATCAATATTGAGAACTCTGCAAAATAGTTCCACTAAAAGTTACATTTTTGCCCCCATTTCTTGAAAAACCCAGCAAATACGCGGGTTCCAGGGCTTGTTTTACGTCGCTGGATGTGGTATATTTAGTGTAACG